>Ga0315280_10001145_pt1 | contig 46694 bp, 47 predicted proteins | sample YL17G06_40_MG_FD_203697 | JGI IMG/M metagenome (GOLD analysis project Ga0315280, IMG submission 203697) | Sediment microbial communities from Yellowstone Lake, YNP, Wyoming, USA - YL17G06_40 | ecosystem: Environmental > Aquatic > Freshwater > Lake > Sediment | place: USA: Wyoming | collected... | reverse complement strand
AAGTTGTACGTGCATGATCCGCCTCTGTGACAGTGACGCCATAGAAGCCTCGTATGGAGTTCTCCGCAGGAACAGGCCCTTCATTCCATGCATCGATCTCTTTCGGGTTCTTGTTGGCGACGAGCTCCAGCTGCAAGCCGTCAGGATCAGAAAAGGAGAGGACGCGTTCATCGAAACGCTGGTTTGGTCCGTTGAATTCGATTCTATGAACGCGTGGGAAGGAGGCTGATGTCTACCTGGGCACATGGAATGGAGCATACTTGGTCTTGAAGGTGTACAGATTGCACAGAACACCGCACAAGAAGAAGTCCATGATAGGGTATGCGGTCGACCGAATGGGGGCTATCGCAGCTAGAGAATTCACAATCTTACAGAAAGCCTATAGAGCAAGCGTCCCTGTCCCGACGCCCGCAAGACGAGCAGACAATATGTTCACCATGAGATTTCTGGGAGACGAAGCGAAGGCTCCTCTGCTCAAGGACGTTACTCTAGATGATCCTGAGAGAGTTGCTGGATTGGCAGTCGAGTTGGTTGAGAAACTTCTAGATGCGTGCATTGTGCACGGAGACCTATCCGAATACAATCTACTCCTCTTTGACGACCGCTTATTCGTTATTGATTTCCCTCAGGCAATTGATTTCTCGTCCAGAATGGACCGTCATCTGAAAATTGAAGAGGCGAAACCTCTCCTTCATCGCGACTTGAAGAATCTTGAAAACCACTTCGCACGCTACGACGTCCAGCTGGACGCGGAACAAGAGTACGGCAGGCTTGTGGCAAAGCTGGATTCTCCACGATAGCTGCCGACTCTGAGAAGCAGTAAGAGAGTATATTGAAGCATTCAGGTTGCCTTACTACTGTTGGTCGTCATGGGCCTAGAGGAGCAGGTGAGGCATTACTTCAACTCCGGATACAATTGTGCCGAATCAGTTCTGCTAGCCGTGACCGAACAACTGGGACCCGCAAAGGAAGGCGTCAACTCTGTCGTTCCCAGAACTGCTACGGGTTTTGGAGGCGGAATTGCGAGGAACGGTGACACCTGCGGAGCAATAACAGGAGGAGTGATGGCTATCAGCATCGCACTTGGACGGGATATGTCAGAGGAAAGCCGCGATCCCTGCTATCGAGCCGTTGACTGCTTCTACACCGACTTTGTGAGAGTATTCGGCACATGTAAGTGCCGTGAACTAACTGGGCTCGACATGAAGAAACCAGCAGAAATGGACACATATCGGACCAAGGTCCATGCCGAAGTGTGCAATCCTATCGTCGCTTGGGCAGCGAAGCGAGCACAACAGATCATTCAAAGTGACGATTAGGAAATCTGGTTTAGCGTCCGCGAGATGAACGACCTTTCACTTGCGTTAGGATTTTCTTGACTACCACTGGATCCATGCTAGCTGAAATATCGAGGCTCATCGGCGTTATCGATATGGCCCGTTCGACATGAACCGCATAGACATCCGTGTCCTTATCTGTGCTGCTCAGCACCGACCCTGTCTGCCAGTAGTAAGGGACTTCACGCGGATCAAGCCGTTCGACCACGAAGTCATCATATCTGCGCCGCGCCAGCTTTGTGACACGAATTGGCGTCTGCTCGCCCACATGCGACGGGAAATTTACATTGAGAAAGTCTACTCTACGCGGTAAGCCTTCGCTCATGACCCATTTCACGATTCTTCGGGCCACTTCAAACCCCTTTCTCAGTCTGGATTCGTATTCATCCTGACTTGGTTGGTTACCTTCAGACGCCACCGTGGAGAACGCAACTGCTGGTATGCCCATTATGGATGCCTGAATTGCGCCTGCGACAGTTCCGCTGGCAAAAACTGACTGTGCACTCGTGTTGTCTCCCTCGTTCATGCCGGAGACTACGATAGATGGTTTCTTGCCTTTCAGGATCTGATTGATGCCAAGCGAGACGCAATCAGCTGGGTTACCCGACACGGAGAACGCTTCCGTCCGTTCGATCGAGACCCTGTTGATCCTGAGGGGTTTATGAAAGGTCAGACTCATGCTTGTGGCACTTCGAGGCCCGTCAGGGGCAACGATTACAATCTCGCCAAGATTCGACAATGTCTTTCTAAGGGCCCACAGGCCAGGAGACATCACTCCATCATCATTCGTCATCAGTATGCTTGCCAACTCTCTCGTACTCGCACGATGATCTTGGTGCTCCGGGCGGGAGTTTCATGGCACTTCTTCGGTGCCATTTTGAACCCGCGATCAGCGACTATCCTCGGCTTGGGCCGCGAAAGGCCGCTATGCTCTCGGTCTGGCTAACAGCTAGCTAACCGGGCTACAATCGGCAGATTCTAACTTCCACCGGAGCCCAAAGCATCGGAGCGTACTTCACACCTGCGCAGTGTCAATTAACGTTTTTCGACCGGAATTGTGAGGGACAGTAGAATGGATTGTCAGGAATTGTGATTCCGTACTCAGATCTTAGCTTATCCCAAGCTTTCAAGAGGACCCGAAGCCTAGCTTCTATGGTCAGTCGAAATATGATGTCTAGACTATGTTATACACTGAATAGGGAAGTAGTCAAGAGGATGGACTGAGTTGCCACACCACCGGAGCCCAGCACAAAGCAAGAGTTCCACACTTTAAGTTCTTTCGCGGCTCACGCGTATCGACTTGATGCTTCAGTGTGTGACCCTGAAATCATGAAATTCACCTTTCCAATCTTCCCAAGTCACCTGCAAATCACGAACATATGCTCCGGGCGGGCCGCGTCTGCAGAACTCCACCGCTTTCTCCACGTTCATCCTCTCGCCCTCAAAAACTGCTTCAACGCGATTATCTGGAAGGTTCCTGACCCAACCAGTGAGTTGGTGGCTCTCTGCGAAATCGGCGGTCTCAGCTCTGAAGAAGACACCCTGAACTCGGCCAGTTACAAAGACGTGTGCTCGCGCCTTCAAAATCATAGCTTCCCTACAGCAATCGTAGGATACTGAGAGTCCAATACCCCACAATTGCAACAGTTAGTCCCAGAACTGTGCCTAGGACGACTTGCACCACAGTATGCTTGCTCAGATGAAGACGACACCATGCCAAGGGCAAAAGAAACAGGTACGCGAGTACTATCAACCGATTTTCGATGACGACCAAGCCCGTTATGACAAATGTGAGCATCAGCATGTGCCCACTAACTTTGAAGAACATTCGCACGGATGAACCTACCAGAATTGCGGTCATTACCCCCAAAGCCCCGACCACTATGATTCTGTTGATAGCTTCGAAGGAACTGAAACCAACAGTAGTCGCAGCCAGTGCGACCGCACCAGCCGAAGCAACCGCATCATCTGACAAAGCATTACGAGACGCTTGAACTTTCTTCATGACTAAGGTCACAATGAAAGCCACCAGCAAGGCCAGAAGCACCACCAATAGGTCAGGAATAAGAGTCGATTGCGTACTCGTTGGGAACATAAATTCTCCCAGCAGAAAGAATACCGCACCGTACAATACCACTAGAATTGGCTGGAATACAAATTCAAGGAAAACGGCCACCGAGTTCTTGCCAATGTTTGGAGGGAACACGTGATCACACCCGTTCGCTTGACCGGCGAAGAGAATGATTTGACGCACATCTAAATAACTCCACAAGAAATAGCTGAGTAACCGAGTAGTCAGAGTATTTGAGAGCAGTAATCGTTGAGCTGAAGCTTCCAGCCCTTCCCCCATTAGCGGAGGAGACCACGACGATGGCTGAGAACATCGGCTACACGATTGTTGGAACGCTTATCCAGAGAAGAAAGAGCGTTCATCATTCATACACCATTGGTCCGGGAAGACTGAATGATCTCAAAAGACTGGTAGAGGAGAATGACGCAGACACCGTCATATTTGCAAACCCCCTAACAAGCAGTCACGTCTTCAAACTAACTCAGTTCGTGGGCGGGGACATCCGCGTGATCGACCGCAACCTGCTCATCCTAGAGGTCTTTGACAAAAGAGCCTTCACAAACGAAGCCAAACTTCAGATCCGCCTTGCCAAACTCAAGTACACGTTGTCGTGGGGTCGAGAATTCATCAAACTCCGCGGCATCATGGGCGAACAATTGGGCTGGATGGGCCCTGGAAACTATCCCTATCAAGAATACTATCGAGCCGCAAGAAATAGAATTAGTAGAATCGAGAGCGAACTTGATGACATCTACAAGAAGAGAATGCTGAAACGCGATAGGCGACGTGAGCTTGGCTTTCCCATCGTTGCTCTCGCGGGGTACACTCAGGCGGGAAAAACTAGTTACTTCAATCTGGTGACTCATGAGGACAAAACCGTAGGCCTTGGCCCGTTCACAACGCTAACCACTTTTGCCCGCAAAGCCTACGCAGGGCCCGACTCTGACTCCGGCGAATTCATACTCATCGATTCAATCGGATTCATTGAGGATATGCATCCGATAATCCTGAAGGCCTTTCACGCGACCCTCGGAGAGCTAGCGACCGCCGACTTGGTGCTGTTGTTCATTGATGCGAGCGACATCAAATTCCCTCTGGAGAGAAAGGTGAGATCGTGCAGTCAGATTCTTCGCGAGGTCGAAATCACGGCTCCTACGATGATCTGCGCAAACAAAATCGACCTAATCAGTTCGGACCAGGTTGAGGAGGCTAAGGCGATTATTCGAAAGTACTTCCTTGGCGAGGAGATCATTCCAGTGAGCATAAAGACTGGACAAAATCTGGAAAAGGTCCTTGGTTCGATTAGGTCTCAGCTGCAGACCCAGAAACTGATAGTGAGCCCAAGAAAGTATCAAGCGCCTCATTGAATGCCCGGTGCTTCTCAAGCATCACGCTATGTCCCGCCCCGGGAATCACAACCATTTGGGAATCCTTAATCTTGTCGTGCAAATACTGTGAATACTTGACGGGTGTTAGCCTGTCATCGGACCCACAGACTATCAGCGTTTTGCAAGTGATGTTTTCCACATCATTCATTCTGCCGAACTTATCGCAGGCTGCAAAGTCCCCGTAAGTGACTTGAGGGGCCACGTTGAGCATTTCAGTCGCCAGTCTATCAACAATGGCTGTGTCGCAAGTTGAGGACACCGACCAAGCCGCGATCAGCTTACTCGCTTCCTCATAGTTCTCCCCTATCTTTGTTAGAATGCTTGGATCCACCCTGAGGCGAGCTCCGGTCCCGACAAGCACCAGCCCTGTCAGTTTCGGGTTTCGCAATGCATAGGTCATCGCGATAGCTCCACCCATAGAATGGCCGACCAAGATCGGACTGCTTAGCGCCCTATTCTCAATGAACTTCTCAATGAATTCAACATAGTCCTCGATCGTTGAATATCCTGACCCTTGTGGGTGCCCGGGCAAATCCACTGCCACCGCGTCCCTGAAGTGAACCTTCTGCAGACGCCAAGTCATCGAACTTCCGCCAGCACCATGAATGAATATCAAAGTCAATACGACCCCCTCCAATCCTGTAACAAGTCGAGATCTGAAGCAAGATACAATAAGCCTAGTTACCCGGTTAGGGGGAAGAGGCTTTTGGATTTGCGCACCCCCTTTCCCAACGGGGTCCTTATTGTCCTTCTGTTGATCGTCCTAGCCTCTCCGGCCACAGTTCTAGCTGCAAAGAAGATGTTGATTTTGGCAGCAATCAACCCCACGCAAACCGATCAAGGAGTAACAGTTATCATCTCAGGAAGCGTCATCGATCCAGCCAACGAATCTATACCAAACGCTGTGATTTCAATTCAAGTCAACGACCCACAGAGCACCAGTATCCACGTGGCAATCCGTTACACCGACATCGGCGGCGTCTTTCAGGATTCATTTGTTATTCCGCAAAACTCTCCAGGAGGAAACTACACCGCTTTTCTTGCAGCGGACAAACCGGGTTACGACGCGGCTCGCCAAACGCTAAATTTCACTATCTCTAATCCTGACTTTTCAGTGCAAACGTCAGCCGCCAAGTTGACGATCACTCAGGGGCAGACGGGTTCAGTAACAATAACGATCCTTGCGCTCCGCGGTTATAGTCAGGCAGTGAATGTAACGGCCATAGATCTGCCTGCGGGAGTCACCGCAAAGTTCAATCCTTCCTCACTAGTCCCGAGTGGAACGTCAACCGTGACTGTCGCTGCATCGTATGCAGCTCCAGCAGGCAATCATACAATAACAATCCTTGCAGTTTCAGGGTCTGTAAGCCACAAAGTCTCTTTCCAACTGTACGTTAACCCGGGGCCGTTCCAACCAACCCTGATACTGACCGCAGTTGTCACTGCCATCATCTTGGTCGCAGTAGCATTGATTCTAAGGTCTCGAGGAAGGCGTAGTCTAAGAGAAGAAGCTGTCGAGCAACTAATCAAAGAGGCGCAAGCCGACACCGGCTATATAACGACGGCAAGAGTAATCGCTCGCTTGGAGGAACTCCGGGCGATGGGTAAGGTCGACGAAGCAACGTACCAGCGCCTAAGGAAGGAATACGAGAAGCGTCTCGAGAAGTCGAAGTAACCTACATTCTCTTAAGAGTCTCGGCTATCTGAGTAATCGACTTCGTGAACGTATGGTCAGGCTTTTCGATCGTATAGATCATCTTCCCGCCAAACGCCATTAATTCACACATGCAGGGTATCATGCCAACCAGAGGCAGACCAACATCAGCCTCCATCTGTCTCCCGAATTTTTCTGCCCCGCCACCAGCGGCTATCTGCTCCAATGGAATCTTGTTTAGGAGGACAACCGATTTTCTGCCCAGAGCCTCGTAGACTCCCTTCGAAAGCTCCTTTGTACCCTCCAAGTCGAATTCGTCAGCCTTCATTACTAATGAAACCAAATCAGCCCCCGCCAGAGCATTGATGGATGAATATTGAGCACCGGGACTTGTATCAAAAATCAGGTAATCCACTTTCAGTTTCTCGATGACTTCTTTCTTGCCTGCGAGAGTCTTGGTTAGGGCTTTGACTTCCCATCTGCGATCCTTGCTCATGATGTCCTTCAAGGCTTCCATGGACGGGTTCGAGAAGCCAACCCAAAACTTACCTGGCAACTTGTATCGTTCCGACTGGTCAACCAAAGTGTCGATTATTCCGCATCTTTCTTCTAGGTAATCGTTCAACCAATACTGCGGTTTGTTCTTGAAGAGTACGTTTAGGCTTGGCGCACGAAAATCATAGTCAAGCAGACACACGCTGGCACCTTGCTTAGCATACAGGGCGCCCAAGTTCACGGCTATCGATGTCTTGCCGGTTCCGCCTTTGTACGAATGAAACGCCATGGTTTTGCTCATAATTGATTCACCTAGGCCTCCAAGTAGAAGTAAACATCTCTACCCTTACGCTTCTTCTTGATATAGCCCATCGAAACAAGTTGATTCAGATAATCACTCTCAACAGCCCTAACTCGTCCAGTTTCTTTCGACAGATCAGTAGCGGTTGCCTCTTCAAGATTAGCGAGTGCAAGCGCAGACTTGCGCAGATGATCTGGCAATGATAGAAGAGTAGTCACGTCCAGCGGAAGATTCTCCGGAATCGATACCGAAGGACGCGAAACCTGGCCGATTGCTGAGCGTTGAACCTCAATTAACTTGTCGAGTTTCTTTGAGGCGACCTCCACGTTTCGGTTTAGCTTCCTGAGCAAGTCAATCATTATGGGGTCGGTGCTCTTTGAGCTCACAGAAAGGCCACATCAGGTATCTGTCTGCACGTAGGCTATAAGAAAGTTGTGCGCTACACGTAGACATGAATACAAGTGTAGATGTGTGGCACGTGAAAACACTTAAATACCGAGCCAACTCAATACAGGACCACTCGAGAGGAGCATCTCGCGAATGTCATTCACAACCCGAGGTCGAACCGCACTCGCCCTAGCATTGTCCATCATAGCAGCGATTTCAGCGCTGCAGACCGGAGGCGTCGTACCAAACATTGTTTCTGCCGACAACACGATAACTATTCAGCTTTTGAGAGCCCCAACAGCCAACGAGTCTGTCTTCGCGAACGGAAAAATGAAGCTCAATCTCCAAACTGGCAACGTTCAGGTGGAATTGCATCAAGCTACCGCTAACTCCGTTTATGCTCTTGTCTTTGTTTCAGGTTCCCCGAGCGCCAACGTTCAAGTCGGCCTGCTCACGACAAATGAAGCTGGAGAAGGCAATCTTCAGACTGCCTCTGCCTTGAATGCAGGGACTTATGTCGGCTTTTTTGAACTCACGAAGGCCAACATGATAGCGTTCGCCTCGGCTCCCACATCAATCACGATAGGTGCAACGGCCCTAACAACAGCCTCGCAGACAACTCTTATGAGTTCAAACCAGGCACAAACTCAGACCACAAGCTCAGCGAGCAATACCGCCCAAGTGCAGATCAATGTCGACCCGACGGTGGCGACGATCAATGCCGGAGCTTTCGCTAGATTCGAGATCCATGTCAAGATAAGCGGTGCAGCAAGCGTTCTTCTCGCCGCAAAGGGAGTTCCACCCAATAGTGTCGCTATCTTCACACAGGAAACGGGTGTTGCGAATCCTGAGTTCAGTTCCATCCTGACTGTCGTGACCTCGGTCACTACGCCCCCAGGATCATATGGCATGACTCTGGTAGCCCTAATCAATGGACAGGAGTTTGACTCCCAAATCGGCTTGCAAGTAACTACATCGTCAACGATCACTCAGACAATTAGCAGTAGCTCGACCTCTGCTTCCGTCGGAACGGCCTTGGCACTAACGCTTTACACTAACGCACGTCAATACACAACAAATGACACTGTCATCATCCAGGGGCATGTTACTGACGCCGGGGGCAATGCCGTAGGAAATGCAGCTGTAGCAGTCCAAGTCGATGCCGCAACTGGCACAGAAGTCCACTCCCAACAAAACCTCAGCACTGATCTTGCAGGAATCTTCCAGTTCAACTTCAAACTTCCTGCTAGTGCAACTGCAGGGACATACACTGTATTCGCATCCGCCAGCAAGGCAGGATATGTTAGTGCAACTACACACACAACCTTCGTCGTTGGGACCTCTTCCACTCCAAGCATCATAATCAAGGCAGTCTATGCAGGTGACAGTTCAGGCAACCCCTCCGCCGTCTTCACAGCGGGACAGACCATTTACATCTGGGTCACGGTGCAGAACATCGGCGCAACATTTCAGGGGGTCATCTGGGTCCAAGTACGTGATCCAAACGGCGTCCCTGTGTCCATTCAGATACGAATCTCCCAACTGACCACCGGCGAAACCATAACGGACGGCTTCGGCTTCACATTCCTCGGCCGCGCAATGGTTGGCCTATACTCGGTCAATGCGCTAGTCTCTGACAAGTTAATCTCTCAAGGCGGGACGTTCTTCGCAAACACGAACACTGAATTCGCCTTGACGGGATGAGAATCGTTTGACTGAAGTATCGGACAACAGCCTAGATGACATCATTGCGGGGCTGAATAGCCTACGCGACCAACTCGATGAAACACTTCAGGCATCCTCAGCAAGTGGATTGGACGATACTGGAGAACCCACCACCAAAGAGAAAGATAACCAGAACGATTCTCTAGCCCTAGAAGAATACCTAGCCGGTAGACTGCAACAGATAGGAGAGATAGTACCCGAGAGGAGCGAAGGGAGGGGGCTTAGGACCGGAAACGGTTGGGATGCCACCAAAGTCATCGAGCAGGTCTTCAAGATAGAACCAATATCAATGAAACGCGCATCGGAAATCGCATTAGCAACAAACAGAAACTTGAAGGAACGCATTTCAAATAAGATCAGGGGTCGCAAAGACGAACTGAAGATACTCGGATTTCCAACAGTCGAGTTCGTCCCAATCTGGAAGATAAAGGGTTTCCACGAATGCTACTACCTGAGAAGTAACTCCTACAGAGTGAATGTGAAAGATGATGTCGTTGCAGTCGAGGTTGAAGGTAAGAGCAGAGACCTGATTCTCGAAAAGAAGCATCGTCGACTCATTCCTGCGGCCCTTGTCGAGCGCATTCAGAAACTCGGTTCATTTCTTTCAAGCGAATCAAAGTACTTCGTCGTCAACGAAGTTCTCGAGCTTGCCACAAAGAAATCCGAATCAGAGCTGACCATTAGCGGTACTGGAAGGCCATTGACTCAGAACGAAGAGGCTGTTCTAACGTCATGGAGATCCAAACGCATCTTCGACCTATCTGACCTCAAGGTTCGTGGCGCAAGACTGCACATACGTGAGTCCCTAGTCTCCAAAGAAGCAGTCCTGAACAAGTTCCGCGAACAAGTAATTCACATGCCCGAACGCTTCAAGCAAATCCTAAGCAACAGACTACAGATAGCTGAGCTGAAAAGGATCTACGTGCCCTTCATCCGTATATCGATTCAAAAAGGACTCGTACCCCGCGAAGTCGTAGTCAACGGCTCAAGCGGTGAACTCGCAGACGGCACACTTCTAGACTTATTGGAATGAAGACGCAAGCGACCAGCCCAAAGCTGCGGACAACTTATTTGTAGCTAGACCTGTTGTGTCGCCAGCAGGTGGGCTGGCTGATTCTACCACGCAAAGCGACACTGGTCGCTATCCTAGCGGTCTTTCTGCTGATTCCACTGGTCTCTTCACAAAGCACCTTAGTAGTCACTGTCATGTCGAACAAGAGCCAATACTTACCTGGCGAAGCGGTCACAATTCTAGGTAGGGTGACCGATGGTCAGAACAATCCGATGATGGGAGTCATAATCTCAATCGAAGTTGATGGTCCTGCCGGTGCATTAGAGGTCAAGTCAACTTACTCTGATTCGTCGGGGGCTTACTCGGACACATTTACACTACCTCAAAGCCCGGCTCTGGGACAATACACAGTGTTCGTTTCGGCAAGCAGAGCCGGATTCAACAACGGCCAAGCACAAACGAAGTTCTCGGTCGGGACGCAGACCACGTCGTCTCTATCAACATCAACTGCGCCAACATCGTCGTCTCGAATGACTACAAGTTCAACACCTTCCCCACCGAGCAAGTGTCTGATTGCGACCGCCACGTTCGGTTCAGAACTAGCTCCTGAAGTTGCGCTACTCCGCAACTTCAGAGACGCCGAGATTCTTCCGACCGCGGCGGGAAGTAGCTTCATGATGGCCTTCAACGCATTCTACTATAGCTTCAGCCCACAGGTTGCATCTTACATTTCATCCCACGACTATATCAGAGCCGGGATGAGAGTGGTACTGTATCCAGTGATTGGGATTCTTTACATTACGAATAGGCTTTTCACAATCTTATCATTCAATATGGAACTGGCGGTGACCGCATCAGGAATCTTCGCGGCCTTCGCACTCGGAGCCGTTTACCTCGGACCAATTGCCATGATCGCTTCGCGGCTCTTCAGGAATCGCAACATTTCAACAAACATAAGAGTCGCACAGTTGATTCTTGTCTGCTGTCTGGTCTCTATTGTTGGAATCTTTCTCGCGGAGCTAATTCACCAGAACACGATTCTGTTGGCAACTACAATCGCCACAGTACTCGGCTCTGTTGCGCTTGGTGGGTGCGCGGTCCCCTACCTAACCAGAACTCTGCACACGAAAACATGATTGTTCGAAGACAGCAGAAAGAAATAGTCTTCTTAACGGCGCGGTTTCTCTTTCTTACCCTTCATAAGGGCGTCGAGCGATACGGAATTAATCGCATACACCTTGTAGCGAATTCCCGGAATGTCGCCCATGGCCTTGCCTTCGGCACCGCCGATACCTTCGATCAGAACCTCGTCGTGTTCATCGATGAAGTTGAGCCCTCCGTCTCCTGGCACGAAAGCTGTAATGACCTTCCCGTTCTTGATTAACTGAACCCTAACCGCCTTCCGAACAGCACTGTTAGGCTGCCGAGATTCAACACCCACTTTCTCTAGAACGATGCCACGGCCTTGGGGTGCGCCTTGCAACGGATCGGCTCGGTAGTCGAGACCGAGCATCCGCCGTTTGTACGGTCTATAGTGCCACCTGAAGCGGCTTCGATCTTTCGTAGCCTTTCTAGCCGCGAGTAATCCCGAGGCGCCTTGAGTCAAGCCAATCACTTATTTCGAATCGAGTTTCGGAATAGCCAACGTTCAACTTGCGGTATATGTGCTTATCGTAGCCTCTGTTGATGCTGCAACGCGTTGAGCAGCCCATTCTATATTCGTTGGGAACATATCGCATGCGACAATATTATGCGCAGCTTGAAGTTCGGAGTCAAAACCGGACAAGGCGGATATGCTTACGAAGAACTCAAGAAAATCTGGACGGCCGCTGAGAAGTTAGGCTACAATTCAGCATGGTTGTATGACCATTTCTACGCTCTCCACGACAAACAAGACCCATGTCTGGAAGCGTGGACAACACTGTCAGCACTCGCAACCTCAACGAAGAAAATGAAGATTGGGACGGTGGTCACGGCGATATCTTACAGGAACCCAGCGTTGCTAGCCAAGATGGCATCAACGGTTGATGTCATTAGTGGTGGACGTCTGATTCTCGGAGTTGGTGCGGGCTGGCACGAGAAGGAATACAAGGCATATGGCTATGAATTCCCGGATCCGAGAACACGAGTCCGACAGCTGAAAGAAACGTTAATCGTAATACGAAAGTTGTGGACAGAAGACAAAGCCACATTCAAAGGCGACTTCTATTCACTTAATGGCGCCATCAATCTACCCAAGCCCAACAAAAACCATACCCGAAGATTCTAGTCGGCATAGCACACGGCAAGAAGACTCTTCCTTACTTGGCGGTTAGATACGCTGATGGCTTCAACGTCACGGGCTCATTCGAGGAAAGTCGGGCCATCGTGCAGGCAGTACAGAGTTATTGTGAACGGTATGGGAAACATGCGGATGACCTGATCTGTTCCTGGCAGGGGTTTATTCTGATTGGCCAGAGCACGTCTGAACTGGATAAGATGGTTGAAAGGGGAGCCAAGGGGATGGGTAAGTCATCACAGGAGTTCAGGAAAGAGGCGATTGAAAGAGGATGGATGATCGGCCAACCGGACGACTGCATTGAACAACTTAGACCATTCAAGGAGATCAGCATCAATCACATTTTTCTGATATTCTCAGACGCCACATCAATACGACCATTGGAAACCTTCAGAGACCATGTCATTCCCAAGCTCAAGTGAGAATTGCATTCGATGAGTTAGCTCAATATCTAAGCGCCAAGAAGAGTCCCCTGTAGGAACTCGAAGTTGAAGCTCACACTCTTAGGATCTGGGGGTTCTGCGGTAAGTGCGAAGCGCGCCTGTCCTTCCTTCATGATCGATCACTCGATCCTAATCGACATTGGTCCAGGGGCTCTCAGAAACTTGAGAATCTCCCGCGTCCCAACCGAACAGATTTCCAGAGTCTTCATCTCTCACACACATGCTGACCATATCTCTGACCTTATCCCGTTTCTCTGGGCCATCCAGATAGACGGACGCCAAAATCCTCTCGAGATCTACGGCCCGCCCGGTTTCAACCGAATCTTTCGGAAGCTTCTAGAATGCACCAGCACACCAGACGGCTTCTTCAAATTCCCGCTCACGGTCTCCGAACTTGAATTCGGAGAAAGGAAAAACTCCGTTTCTACATGTAGAACCTCACACGCCATTCCCACTCTAGCCTTCAGAATCGACTCGGGTGGAAAGTCACTCTGTTACAGTGCGGATACGATCTACTGCCCCGCAGTTGTCGAGCTTGCTCGGAACGTCGACCTTCTACTACACGAATCCACCTTCCTTCAAGATCAGGAGAAGATCGCGGAGCTCACCTACCATTCGACCGCTCGCATGGCGGGTCGAGCAGCAAAAGAAGCAGAAGCCAAGCGACTCGTACTGTTCCATATCCCGCCTCCCAATGACCACCGAGAAGACGAATTTCAAAAAGAAGCAACACAGGCATATGGCCACGAGGTCACCCTTGGGACAGACTTACGTTCCATGGAGTTCTGAGAAACCCGCGAAACTAGGACTTAAATTCCGAACGAACTAATCTCAGACAAGCGGGTTCTGACAATTGAAGGCTCAAGAGGCCCCCAAGCAATCGTTTCTTGAGAAGTTCAAAGAAATACAGGTCGCTCTGACTTTTCGTGACGTGATGATCGTCCCTGGTCGATCGGAAGTCGAACCGAGTGAAGTCGATGTTCGAACCCGTGTAACGAGAACACATCGCCTTAACTTGCCCTTCGTCTCATCTCCGATGGACACGGTGACTGAAAGCGAGATGGCGATTGCTGTGGCCAGATGGGGAGGTTTGGGGGTTATTCACAGAAATTGCTCAGTTGAAGAGCAGGTAGAGATGACCAAACGCGTCAAACGAGCCGAGGCTCTCATAATTCGTGACGTCATCACTGTGAAACCGGACGATACTGTGGGACAAGCTCTTGCGCTTATGAAAAAACACGACATCTCAGGCTTGCCAGTGGTTGAGAAGACAAGGCTCGTCGGGATCGTAACAGGTCGTGACGTGCGATTTGCTGAGGAGAACCTACTAGTCAAGCAGGTTATGACGAAAAATATTATCAAAGCGCAGGAGGGAATCAGCATTGACGAAGCACAAAAGTTGCTCCACGACCATAAGATCGAGAAACTGCCGATAGTCAACGAAACCGGAGAACTGTCTGGATTAATCACTTTCAAAGACATCCTCTTACGAGGAAAGTACCCGGAGGCAGCAAGAGACGAGAACGGTCAGCTGCTCTGCGCCGCCGCGGTTTCTCCTTTCGACCTCGACCGAGCGAAGAAGCTCGATGAATTTGCCGATATTCTCGTAACGGATGTTGCTCATTTCCACAACGACAATGTCTTCAGAGCAACGAAGAAACTCCTGTCTGAAGTATCTGCAGACGTGATTGTAGGCAACATTGGAACTTACAAAGCTGCTGAAGATGCGATAGCAGAGCTGGAAGAAGTCAGCGGTTTCAGAGTGGGTATTGGTTCCGGTTCTATATGCACCACTTCCGAAGTGACCAAGGCGGGCTCACCTACGCTCTTCGCAACCGCACAAGTGTCCGACGCGGTGGCAAAGTACGGCGCCGACATACCAATCATTGCCGATGGGGGCATTCGAACTCCTGGTGACGCAGCAATTGCTTTGGTGGCAGGGGCGTCGGCGGTCATGATTGGGAATCTATTTGCACGTTGCCGAGAATCTCCAGGGACCCTCATCACGATAGGCGGACGCTATTACAAGCAATATCGAGGGATGGGTAGCATAACGGCGCGTGCGAAACGCTACTCAATTGACAGATACAGCATGCCAGCCAAGGGAGTTCCTGAAGGTGTGGAAGGCTGGGTGCCCTACAAAGGTGAGGTGAGCATAGTCCTCGAGGAACTTACATCGGGACTCAGAGCCTCGATGGGTTACGCGGGCGCAAGTAACATACAGGAACTTTGGACGAAGGCGCAGTTGGCGGCTCTCAGCCCATCTGGCGCCGAAGAGGCCAGACCTCACGACATACTCCTGCCAAGTGAAACTCAGGAGAAGGTCTGAATTCGAAAACGGCCATAGTATGTTTATATAACCTCCGTCATATTCGTCAAAGTGGAATTTCGCTATGCCCATGATCCTCCCTGAAGAGTTAGCTTCAAAATCTGTTATCCCTGCCATTCGAGCCTTGATAGTTAGGCGGCTTGTTGAAGAACATGGGATGACTCAACAGGAAGCAGCGAAACATCTGGGAGTAACTCAACCAGCCGTCAGCAAATATCTTCACCAGAAACGGGGTGCGGCGATCAGACTTAACGGAATAAGGGAAATTGATCAGGCTACAAACGAGATAGCGAATTTGGTTTCGTCAAAGAAGGCTAAGCCATTGGACGTAATGAGCAGGATAGAAGCGGCTTGCGAATATGTTCGAAAGAACCGGTATATGTGCGACCTCCACAAGCGGTTGGAACCGGGAATTGACGTAAACTCCTGCCATGTCTGTGAACAATAAGCAATTTATCCGTGCGAGAACTCGCTTACGTCGTGGTGGGTAGTTGTGGAGATCAAGGTCAAAGTAGGAGATGAGGCCCCAAATTTCGAAGGACCGACAATTAGTGGTTCGAAATTAGGCCTCAAGGATTTTGTTGGCAAGAAGAACGTTGTCCTCTACTTCTATCCTAAAGACGACACGCCGGGATGCACGAGAGAGGCCTGCAGTTTCAGGGATAATATCCAATCGATACGAGACATGGGAGCCGAGATTGTCGGCGTGAGCTTGGACAGTATTCAATCACACGACAAATTCACTGCCAAGTACAGCTTGCCATTCCCATTGATCAGCGACAAGGACAGGCATATCGCGACCGCCTACGGTGTACTCAGAGAGACAGGAACTTCTACGAATAGAGTGACCTTCATCATTAACAAGAACGGCAAGATCGCGAAGATCTTCCCGAAGGTAGACGTCGGAGTACACACGAGCGAAGTCATAGCCGCTCTCAAAGAACTCTAACCTCAGAGCTTTGATTGCAGTTTCCCATTGTGCGATAAATCTGGTCGTGTCTGTCTTTGTTGCGACAGGCCTCAAACGCCTCTGACAAACTTTTTCAATACTGCCCGATTTCCGTGTTCGTAACCATCACTCAGAAGGAGTGTAGTGTAACGTATGAGCGCTGAGACACTGCAGGATTTCGCAGGCGTCTGGATTGGTAAGATGAGCGAAGTCGTCAGAGCAATCACGGGCTCCGGCCCGATCAAATATCTGATCAATTGGAGTCGAATGTACTCCCTCTGGCCCGTCCACATCACCACCGCCTGCTGCAGCGCTGAATTCGGGGCGATGATGGGTCCGCGCTTGGATCCGGAGAGGTTTGGCATGCAGGCTGTGGCGGGAAGTCTTAGGCAATGTGACCTCCTAATTGTAGAGGGCACTGTGACAAAGAAGATGGCTAAACGCCTCAAGGTTGTCTATGAGCAGATGGCCAAACCTCGATATGTTGTAGCGATGGGGGACTGCGCTTGTTCAGGCGGCCTCTTTCATGATTCATACAGCATCGTGAATGATGTTCACAAACTGTTTCCAGTAGACGTCTATGTCCCTGGATGTCCGCCGAGACCCGAAGCGCTTCTGAGCGCGATAGTCAAACTTCGTGAGAAGATTCGCCGGGAAGAGGTATTCGCATAGTGGCCCAGATCGCGCTATCAAGGGAAGAGACATTAATCAACCAGTTGAAAACGCGTTTTCCTCAGGAAATCAAGGAGACAAAGATTGATCGGGCTAGACGAGTGACAGTGACCTTTGAGAAAGACCAAGTCCTCGACATTGCTAAATTCATGCGCGACGAGCTCGGATTCGACCACGTCAAAGGAGTCGCAGGGGTAGACTACCCTGCCCACAAGAAACTGGAAGTCTTATACTTCATAGCCTCATACTCTAAGCCAGAAATCCAGGACATCATCGTTATTTTGAAAACGGAACTTCCACGCGACAACCCAGTCGTCAACTCTGTCGTCTCAATCTGGCCTAGCGCTCATTTCCATGAACGCGAAACGTTCGAAATGTTTGGAGTCAAATTCGAAGGCCACCCAGACTTGAGAAAGCTGCTCACATTGGACAACTGGGAAGGACCACCCCCCATGCTGAAAGATATCAAGTTCCCGGAGATGGGCCAACGGTGACAACCAATCCGAGTCAAGCTAGGCCGCCCGCTCCACCTACCGCTGTAACCAAGACGCCGGAGCCATCAACTCTTGATGTCTCGGTTGGCCCCCAGCATCCAGGTTCAGGCCATTGCCGGATACTTATCCGCGTCGACGGCGACTACATTGTGAGCGCAGATCCGGATATCGGATATGTGCATCGAGGGTGCGAGAAAATCGCAGAGTATCGGAATTATGTGAGCAACATTCCGCACCTCGAGAGACCAAACATTGCAGATGCGATTCACCTCAACTGGGCCTACGTACTTCCCATCGAAGAACTTCAGGGAATCGATGTGCCACCCAGAGGACGCTACATCGCGACCATAGCTGCCGAAATGAATCGCATAATGAGCCACCTCTATTGGATGGCAATAATGGCAGGAGTCTTCTCAGGTCACACAACGGCTTTCATGTGGGGTTTCGGCGATCGCGACCTCTTCATTGAACTTGCAGAAATGTTGACCGGCGCCCGTCTCACTTACTCGTTCCTACCCCCGGGTGGTCCAAGGCGAGACCTGCCTTATGGATTCGAACACCGCCTCACGAAGCTGCTTGACTATTTTGAGAAGAGACTTCCCGAATATGATCGTATTTTCTTCAGTAACCCGCTCCTCGTCGCGCGGACGAAAGATGTGGGTATCCTCAAGCGAGAGGAGGCCATGAAACTGGGTGTTGTAGGTCCAGTCTTGCGAGGTTCAGGCGTCAAGAATGATGTCCGAAAAATGGAACCATACGGGGCGTTCGCCGACCTCGATTTCGAGATCCCGACGTTCGAAGAAGGTGACTCGTACTCACGTTTCAGGGTTAGATTCGAAGAGATGAAACAAAGTGTCAGTATCCTCCGACAGGCGCTTCAGAATATTCCAAAGGGGCCCATAGCACGCAAAGCACCGCTCGCTGTACCTGAAGGAGAAGCCACGGGCCGCGTGGAATCGTCACGAGGAGAGATTGCGTACATGGTCATGAGCGACAACAGTGACAAGCCTTATCGCGTCAAGATAATGAATGGCTCCTTCCGAAACCTAATAGCGCTGCCATTCTTGCTCCGAAACGTGCACGTCGCGGATATGCCAATTATTTACGGCAGCTTGGACTACTGGCCTGTGGAAGCGGATAGGTAGTCGGAGGGTCGTAAAGCGCATGGTACTTGGAGCAATGTATGAGGGAATCAAGCACATCTTCAAACACACCTTCACCATGAAATACCCCTACCAGAAGGCCCTCCTACCAAAGGGATTCCGAGGTCGACATCTGCTCTACATGGACAAATGCACGGGTTGCGGAATCTGCGCCTGGATCTGCCCCGAGAGATGCATCAGCATGGTCCCAGTGACCGATAACAAGGAATACCCACAGAATTCTGAGAAACGGTTTCCACAATACTGGTATGCTCGTTGTTGCTTTTGTCATTTTTGCACAGATTATTGTCCGACAGGAGCTTTGGATTACACGCCTGACTATGAACTTGCAGAGTATGACCGTGAACTGCTGTTATGGAGTCCTGAACGCCTTTCGAGGCCAGCGACTAACATTGGTGAATACCAATCATCATTTCATGGGCCCAATGGCAGTCGCGGGGTAACATACGAGCTAGTAAAGAAGAAACCGAAGTAGCCTTTTTTTAAGGTTGAAATTTCAGTTCCGCATCACATTAGCGTGAGCTGCCAATGACGGATGTCGAAGACGAGCTCGAGATTGTGATCGAGAAGAGGACGAAGGCTCGTAAGCGTAAGCGCGGGCCTTACAGAAAGTCGGCTCCTTTGCCGTTCTGATTTTCATCGCTCATAACATACGTCATATTTAATACCTGCACAAGACTGTAACCGCACAAAATCACTCAGAAGGAAACAGAAGTGCCGACTACGCTCGAAATCAAGGACCTTCACGTTAGCATAGAGTCCAAACAGATTCTGAAAGGCGTGAATCTCAAAGTCACGCAGGGCGAGATTCATGCGGTTATGGGCCCCAACGGGTCGGGGAAAAGCACGCTCGCAAACACCTTGATGGGTCATCCGAAATACAAGGTTGACAGCGGCGATATCCTCGTTGACGGGGAGAGCATCGTTGGACTCTCACCTGATGTCCGCGCCAAGAAAGGTCTCTTTCTAGCATTCCAGTACCCACTTGAGATTTCAGGAGTCCCACTCGCTCAGTTTCTGCGCTCCGCGTATCGAGCAGTGAAAGGAGAGACATCGAAGGGTGACACGAAGGGTGTTGGCGGCGAAATGATCTCTGCTCTGGCTTTCAAGAATAAACTGGAGGAGAAGCTGAAGGAGGTTGAGATGGATCCTTCCTTCACTAAACGCTACCTCAATGAAGGATTCTCCGGCGGTGAGAAAAAACGCGCCGAGATTCTTCAAATGGCAATCCTCCAGCCCGCGATCGCAATAATGGATGAAACCGATTCAGGACTGGATATTGACGCTGTCCGGAAGGTGGCTGAGGTTATATCGAAGATGGCTGGTCCCCAAATGGGCGTCCTCATAATCACCCATTATCAGCGAATTCTTCAATACATCAGGCCTCAGTTCGTGCACATAATGGTCGATGGGCGCATATTCCAGTCTGGTGGGCCAGAGCTAGCGGAGATGCTTGAGCAGAAAGGTTACGAATGGATTGAACGAGAAGCAACTCCTACGGCTGCTTGAGGGGATACTTTATAACGTATGTCATATGAGAGGCTACTGATAGACGATGGCAACCAAACAAGTACTGGATATTGACTATACCAAGTACAACTTCAGAGACTCTACAGAAGACTACGAGTACAAGTTCCCGCAGGGCCTCAGCAGAGAAGTAGTAGAGCAGATTTCCAAGATTAAGAAAGAACCTGACTGGATGCGCCAGTTCCGGTTGCGATCGTACGATCACTTCATGAAAAGACCCCTACCAATGTGGGGTGGCGATCTAACCAAACTCAATTTTGCTGAAATGCTGTACTATGCAAGCTCCACCGAGAAGAAGAGCCGCTCCTGGGACGATGTACCATCCTACATTAAGGACACATTTGACAAACTAGGAATTCCCGAAGCCGAACGAAAATTCCTCGGAGGAGTAGGAGCTCAATATGAGTCCGAAGTGGTTTACCACAGCCTGAGAGAGGATCTGGCGAAGAAGGGAATCATATTCACAGACACTGACACAGCCCTTCGTGAATATCCTGAAATCATCAAGAAACATTTCGGTACCGTGATTCCACCTGAGGATAACAAGTTCGCAGCACTCAACAGCGCAGTGTGGAGCGGTGGAAGCTTCATCTACGTGCCGAAGGGTGTATCCGTAGATGTCCCGCTTCAAGCCTATTTCAGAATCAACACGCAGAACATGGGACAGTTTGAACGAACACTCATAATCGCTGACGAGAACAGCCGAGTCCACTACATCGAAGGCTGCACAGCCCCAATCTACTCAACCGACTCACTTCACTCGGCCGTAGTCGAGATCATCGCAAAGCCAGGTGCACACGTAAGGTACACAACCATCCAAAACTGGTCTAACGACGTTTACAACCTCGTGACCAAACGGGCATACGCCTACGCAAACGCGACTGTTGAATGGGTTGATGGAAATCTCGGCAGCAAGCTCACGATGAAATATCCATCAATATACTTGCTAGGACCGGGAGCAAAGGGCGAAATTCTCTCCGTCGCCTTCGCTGGTAAGGGGCAGCACCAAGACGCTGGCGGCAAAGTAGTTCATCTCGCTCCATACACGACCTCCAGAATCACTTCCAAGTCCGTCTCCAAAGACGGAGGCAGAACAACATACCGGGGACTACTACACGTAGCTAAAGGAGCGAAAGGCGTGAAATCAACTGTCAGATGCGATGCACTTCTACTAGACGAGTACTCGAGGACCGACACGTACCCATACAATGAAATCAACGAAGACGACGCAACAACAACACACGAAGCAACCGTAGGCAAGATCGGCGAAGACCAGTTGTTCTACTTGATGTCGCGAGGACTCAACGAGCAAGAAGCACTCAGCATGATCGTCATGGGATTCATGGAACCATTCACAAAGGAACTCCCGATGGAATACGCCATCGAACTAAACAGGCTCATTCAAATGGAAATGGCCGGCTCAGTCGGCTAAACCCTTTTCACCCTTTCTTCCATATTGCAGTAACATCACCTAGCGGGGAGTACGGGCAGGAATGTCTCAACTCACATTGACCGAAGCAGACGAACAATCCTTGGGCACCACTTCAAAGTCCAGACAAGAACCTGAATGGTTACGAGACTTCCGCATCAAGTCTCTAAACCTGTATCACAAACTCGCACCAGAACTATCACTACTCTATACGAAATACGTCGACCTTGCCGGACTCGAGTTAGAGTCCGCGAACCTGAAACTCCCTGAACCCTCATCCGCCTATGCCAATGACGCGGTAAGCAAATTGAAGACCGACCGCGCAATCACCCAATATCAAATCGAGTCGAAAGTCATTCAGGCGGATGTCCCCGCGCCCTTGCAAAAGGAAGGCGTCGTTTTCACAGACATTAAGACGGCAATCCAACGAGACCCCGAACTGTTCAAACGTTATTTCTTGGAAAAAGCGATACCCCCAGAAGACGACAAGTTCGGAGCACTCAATAATGCTCTCTTCACATCAGGCTTCTTCCTTCACGTGCCGAAAGGTATTGAGATAACGCTACCCTTCAGACACGTAACCGTACTTGATTCTGAAGGAAGTGCTCTCTTCACTCAAAATCTAGTAGTCGCGGAGAATCGAAGCAAGTTCACCATACTAGAGGAACTGTATTCCACCAAACTCACAGGCCAGGCGAGAAGAACCACCTTCAGTGGACTATCTGAAGTCCACTTACGTGAAGGCGCAGACGTTACATATGCCAGCGTCAACAATCTGGCTTCGAACATCAATATATTCTCGAACAAGAAGTCAATCGGGGAACGAGATAGCAAGATAGTTTGGTCGTCTGGTTTCCTGGGCGGCGCATTCACTAGGTCTCGACTTGAGAGCGTAATGACAGGATCCGGTGCGTCTTCTGAGAATGTGGAAGTCGTATTCGGGACTGAGAACCAGCGCTTCGACACGGTCTCCAACATAACGCACATCGGCCCAAACACGAGCGGCCACGCCATCGCAAAGGGCGTGGTGAAGGATAAGGCGAGATCGCTCTTCAAAGGCATGATTAGGATAGACGAGAATGCTAAGAATTCACGTGCATACCTCGCTGAGCACGCAATGATTCTAAGTAAGGACGCTCGAGCAGACGCGATTCCTGGTTTGGAGATAGCAACGAACGAGGTGAAAGCAACCCACTCTGCTTCAGTTGCACAAATCAATGATGAGCAGATCTTCTATCTGATGTCCAGAGGACTATCAGAGAACGATGCGAAGAAACTAATCATTGTGGGATTCTTCGAACCGTTAATCGAGCGTATACCCGTGCTGCAGGTGGCGAAGCGAATCAGAAGGATAATTGATCTCAAATGGTCGGGAATTTACGACTTCACCTCAAGCCTAACGATCCCTCAATACGACGACGAATACTACGAAGAAGAAACACGTCAGACACGAGACATATTCGAAGGCCACTACAAGTACCGTTAGATAACGACGACCCTATAATGACCGGATTGAATTGAGCTCAAACATGTTGCCTCTGCTGAGAATCAGGTTCGGGTCAAATGCACTTTTGACTGCCACCATTTGATTTATGGTGGCCTCGTCGTACATCACGTTCAGCAGAGCTCTTTTCATCTTTCCGATTCCATGCTCCGCCGATACTGTTCCTCCAAGAGCTACAGCCTCTTGGGTAAGCTCTAGCGCGAGTGCTTCACCCTGAACTAATTCCACTTGATTTCTCGGCAGAATGTTGACGTGCAGGTGGTTTTCCGCGATGTGGCCGAAAACGTAGTGTTCGAGATGAGAAGCTTTCAGCTTCTGAGAATAATCACGCATCATAGTTTGGAGTTTGTCGTCTGGGACGGCTGTGTCTGTACCTATTTTGTGCATTCCTAAGATCCCACCTTTTCGCTTCGCTACGATCTTATTGATGGCCTCCGGAACTGCGTGCCTTAATGCACGTAAGTTGTCCTTCTCGCGCTCTTCCATTCCGCTCACCGCTGTGTCCAGAGAAGACCTAGACTCCTCAAGCGGTCCCTGCAGGAGCCCAACGGCTTCGGCTGCCTCCTGATACGCGAATTCGCAGAGAATTGCAGTGGCGGAGTCATCTTCGGGTAGTCTAACCCCTGTTCCGACTCCATCTTCCTGCATCAGTCTCCGCAGCAGGTTGAGTGAGTTAGAATCAAAGTACTCCATTGAGTAGACTACCAGAGGTCCTTTAGCAAACCTACGCGACCGAATTCTCAAGACGAAATTGACCGCGTCATCTTCGCATGGAAAGAAGGCTAGAAAGAACGCTGTCCTCTTGGGAGCCACAACCAGCGCAACTTCGATTTGAGTGATTACTCCGAGTGTGCCTTCAGACCCGATGAATAGGCCGATGAGATCCATGTTTTTTTGGTTGAAGTACCCGGCAGCACATTTGACATCGGGGTACTTGTATGACGGAATGTGCAGAGTCCTCGACCCACCTTCAAGGCACTTTATCGTTACGGACCCACTAGAATCAAGTTTGACACCACGTCGAATGGCGAGAACATCACTTGTGGCGAATGCAACTCGAATCGCCCGCACGTAGCTTCGAGTTCGCCCAAAGAAGTAAGTCCTAGCGCCCGACGCGTCTGTGGCAACCGTTCCCCCAAGAGAAGCGGAGTCCTCTGTAGGATCGGGCGGATAGAAGTACTGGTTTCCTTCGCTCAGGAAACGCTGAAGACCCGCCCAACCGGGGTCCGACGGATCCGCATAGTTCCTCAGATTCTTACTCGTCACAATGCCCTGGAACTCTCTGAGACTAATGCCGGGCTCAACCAATATCCGCCACTCACGTGTTGGTTCGTCCCACTTCACCCCAACGATTCTATTCATTCGCTCTAGTGACATGAGGGCGCCGCCATTGGGAACCGCTCCACCAACGATACTGGTTCTAGCCCCCGAGATGGTGACACTGGTCTTGCGTGCGTTCATCTCACGAAGGAATCCCGCAACCTGCTTCTCGGTCACCGGAAAGAAGACCAGTTGAGCATTACCCGGTCCCAAACCGGACTCGTCAGATAGGTATGATTCGAATCTGGAACGTATTGATGACTCGGACTCCACTCGCACCGCTTCGTTAGCGGTTCTTCTATCCTCTGGCTGTACAGCGTTGATTTCTATCAACAGTGGACCAAGAGCTCCCTCGGCATCTATTTGAACACAACGGACGAAAGACGACTCGGTTTTCAAGATTCTCATAGTAGACTGCCGTTATCGTATTGATCGGAGGGCCCCTGTTTTGCTAGGTGAATCTTGAAGGGTAACTAATACAGAGGGCAAGTAGCAGGGTGTCTACTGGGCCCCCAAGTGACCACGAATTGAAGATAGACCTCCAATACGGCCGAGGTTCAATGGAACTGGAGATCGATGAGGGCAGACCGCTCAAGCGAGCTTCACCAAGAGATACACCTGCAGACGATAACGCCGTCCAGAAGGCACTCTCGCTGCCAGTCGCCTTCGAAGATCTAGAGCCATTCTTGGCCGATAGGAAGAGAATACTAGTGGTTGTAAACGACCACACAAGAGCAACGCCAACACGGACAGTGCTCAATTATCTCACTTTGAAGGGAAAAGACACAGTAACCATGATCGCTACCGGAACGCACAGAGCACCTAGTTCGCAAGAGCTCATGAAAATCCTTGGCGGACTCATTCCTCCATATGGAGGAGCCGTAGTAGCGCACGACTCGAAAGACACGGCTTCTCTAAGAGCACTCGGTCGGACGTCAAGGGGAACTGATGTGTCCCTTAGTTCGCATCTCTTCGAGGCTGATGGAATAATTGCAATAGGTTCTGTTGAACCACACTATTTTGCCGGATTCACTGGTGGAAGAAAGTTTCTTCTACCTGCGTTGGCAGGCTTCAAATCCGTCGAAATGAATCATTCCCTAGCCCTTGATGAAAGAGCGCGGATTCTTGCTCTTGACGGCAATCCAGTTCACGAGGACTTCATGGACGCCCTTCAAATGTTTGGCAGATATGAGGACATATTCTCCATCCAACTGGTCCTGAATTCTAATCAGCAGATAGCCTACGCGAGCTCAGGACACATAATTGACTCATTCTCTAGCGCAGTTGAACACGCGAAAAGAACCTACGCGGCACCTATCAAGGCGAAGGCCGAGATCCTAATCGCCTCAGTTAAATCGCCGCTGGATTTAGATTTGTATCAGGCACACAAGGCAATTGAGAATGTCAAATCGGCACTGAACGACGGTGGCGTACTAATACTCGTAGCGAAATGCTCTGATGGCATCGGTAACCGAGCCTTCTACGATCTATTAGCCTCGCCTGAGGAGATGGCGAAGAGAGCGACTGAGGGCTACACGTTCGGATATCATAAGGCGCTAAAGATTAGAGAACTCCTTCAAAGGGCAAAGATCTTCGCAGTCACAGACATCTCACCAAGAGTCCTTGAAAGGATCTCAATTTCGCCATTCGGCAATGTTCAGAAGGCGTTGGAAGAAGCGACCAGACTTAGGGGACGGAGATCATGCGTCCTTGTCGTCGACGACGCAGGAGTGACCGTTCCGGTTCCTCCACAGAATTAGCCGAAGAGAATCCGCTAAGTCTTGATTCCTGCTAGGTTTTTCGCCATTTCTTTCTTGTTCTCGAGATCCGTGAGCTGTCTAACTGTCATTTGAGCCGCGGCTGGTGAACCGCCACCGTGCATACAAAGCGCTCCTAGTCTCCCCGGACCAGCTATCATGCTCTCGATCAATCTGGCTGCTCTCAGTCTCTTCTCCGCCGAAACCCCCTGAGTCCCCTTGTAGTACTTTTCAATGAGTGGTCCGATCTTTGGGTTTCGCAGATCGAACTCGGAGGGCATGCAGGAAATCATTCCGCCACCAATGTCTTCGGCGATCTTCTGTATCTCGTATGGGAGGCGAGTGACGCTGATCTTCGTAACATTCGCCAAGAGCGTATCCGGAAACCATGCGCCTGAGGGCGTCCCCTGTCCTTCGTGTGCTGCCCCCAAGGCCTGTGAATACAAAGCCTCACAAAGGTAGGTCATCTCAGTTAGCCGATCAACCACTTGCCTGGACAGGCCATTATATTCAGCCAACAGAGCCGCCGCGCCTGTAAGAACATCCCCACACCCGGCCAAGCATCCTCCAAGCACCATTCGATGGAGTAACACGAATTTCGTAACTACGTCGGCGGCGTATTCGGATTCACCGTTCATGAAGACTCGTTCCCAAGGGACAAAGACGTCGTTGAAGACTACCAGCGATTCGGATGACCCGAAGTTGATGTTTCCTTTGTCGAATCCTGCATTCATTTTTCTCTCTGCGCCGGCCTGCATGTCCACGACTTGAACGATTCCTTCCGCGTTGAGTGGCACGGCGAATGCGACCGCGTGCTCCTTCTCTGCCTCTGACAAGCCAGTGCCCGGTTGGACTATGATCTCATGAGAGCCAATGGCTCCTCCAATCATGCTTTTGGCTCCCCGAACAACTATTCCCTTCCTGTTCTCATCGACCACTCGAACGTACACATCTTTGTCTGGTTGATGTTTGGGTTTGAGCGATCGATTCCCCTTAGGGTCTGTAAGAGCTCCTGCGCAGGTTAGATCCTTGCCTTGCACAAAATCGGCGTACCGTTTCAACCTCTTGTGATAGTCGGTCCCTAGACGCGTATCCATCTCATAGGTCGTGTACCAGAGCGCGTTCAGAGCATCCCACCCGCAGCAACGGCTGGCGGTACACACACCCGTCCTTTGACAGATCAAGCGTGCTGCCCGTACACGATTGACAAGATCATCTCTTGACCTGTGTATCGTGCAATACGCGCTGACCCTAGCTCCATCTTCCCTTTTCTTCGTCAGGACCTCAGAGTATTGTGGATCTCTTGATAGGTCGTAGATCTGCCCAATTCCTTGAAGGGCTAAACGAGTGAACCCGTTCTTTGTTACGTCCGGGATACGTTTCCCGAGCATGTAAGCTTCAGGGTTCAGTTTCTTGACACTTTGAACGTATTCATTCCTCGATTTCAAGCCCATTGGTTAGACCTCAAAGAAGTTCGTTCGAGATAATGAGTCGCTGAATCTCTGATGTGCCCTCGTAAATCTCAGTGATCTTAGCGTCCCGGTAGTATCTCTCGACCGGAAGGTCTGTCATATACCCGTACCCGCCATGAATCTGAAGGGCTTTGCGTGCTGCTTCAACTGCTGTTGATGCCGCGAACAGCTTCGCCATGCTAGCCTCCTTCGTGTGTTTTCTTCCCTGATCTGTAAGGTGGGCCGCCTTGTAGGTCAGGAGCCTAGCGGCTTCAATCTCAGTGGCCATATCAGCGATCATCCAACGTATCGCTTCCAGATCAGCGATTGGTTTCCCGAACTGGACCCTTGATCGCGCATATTGAACTGCGGCGTCGAGAGATGCTTGGGCTATTCCGACAGCCTGAGCAGCAATACTGATACGTCCACAATCAAGTGTTTCCATTGCTATCTTGAAACCATCTCCTCGTCGGCCTAGCATGTTCTCGACAGGGACTCGAACATCTTCTAGAATTACCTCGGACACTTGGGCCGAGCGTATGCCCATCTTGTCGAAAATCTTCCCAATCTTTACGCCCGGCATATCTCTTTCAACGATGAAGCATGAGATGCCCCGATGTGCGAGGGACTTGTCGGTCATTGCGAAGACTAGGAAGGTGCTTGCCATTGGAGCGTTTACGATGAAATATTTCCGACCCTTGATTACGTACGCATCACCTTTCAATGTCGCTTTCGACTCCATTGCGGCGACGTCGCTTCCTGCTCCGGGCTCCGTTAGGCAGAAGGAACCGAAATGCTGCCCCTGAGCCAAGGGTTTCAAGTAGCGCATCTTCTGCTTCTCGGTCCCATGCCAAAGCAAGGGTTGGCTGACTAACGAGACGTGTACTGCAAGAGTGACTCCTAATGCCGCAGAACCTTTCGATATTTCCTCAACAGCTAGAACGTAACTGAGAATATCTTCGCCCCCTCCTCCATACTTCCGCGGAATGGGAATACCAGTCAGACCGGATCTTGCAAGGGTTCTCCAAGCATCCATCGGGAATTTCTTGCCCTTATCCCACTTATCGGCCTTGGGCAGGACGTGGTCCTCAACGAATCGTCGAGCTTTATTCAGGAGGTACTCTTGCCGCTTGCTAAAGGCAAATTCCAAGTATCATCTATCGTAACCTACAGGCAAGTATAGTCCATAGGGGTTTGCCATAGAGAATACGTAATTTATCGACTACCCGACCTTAGAATCAAAGCATATCTTCCAACGCATACCGACCCTTTACGGAGGTCGCCGCGTTTGAGCGCATACGCAAAAGTCTGTGAATCATCTGATGTCCCCCCAGGCACAATGTTCTCTGTTGATGTAGGTAGGACCCGTCTGATGATCGTGAATGTGGATGGAAAGCTGTTTGCGGTGGATAGGATTTGCACGCATGAGGAGGCGGATCTCTCGACAGGGTTCCTGATGGAGTCGATTGTGACTTGTCCGCTGCATCTCTCAAGGTTTGATGTGAAGTCAGGCGAGGTGCAGAATCCTCCTGCCACAAAGGCGTTGGGAACGTACAAGTTGAAGGTTGAGGGAACGAGCGTATTCGTGCAGGTGTGAGAGTTGGTTGGAGAGTTTATACGGAATGACGTATGTTATGTTGTTGACTCTCAAGACGTCTTCGCAGGTCTAAGTGTTGGTCGAGAAATTAGCCGCAATAAACGTTCTCAAAATCCGAGAAGACTTCCCCATACTGAAGAGGCAGGTCAACGGGAAGCCACTCATATACTTCGATAACGCAGCCACATCCCAAAAACCAGAGACCGTAATCGATACCATAGACAGGTATTATCGCGAGTACAACGCTAACATTCACAGAGGAATCCACAAACTGGCCGAAGAGGCTACCCTCGCCCACGAAGAAGCGAGGGAGAAAATTGGTAAGTTCATCAACGCAAGACATAGCGAAGAGATTATTTTCGTACGAAACGCGACCGAGGCGATGAACCTAGTCGCCCTGACTTGGGGCCGCGCGAACGTGGGCAAAGGGGACAAGATTGTCCTTACAATTATGGAGCACCATAGTGACATTGTTCCTTGGCAATTGCTCGCCAATGAGAAAGGGGCTCAAGTCGAGTTCATCAAGATCGATGAGCATTTTATGCTTCGCCAAGACGAGATTCACAAGCTAATCGATGATAAGACGAAGATCGTATGCGTGACTCAGGCATCAAATGTGCTTGGAACGATAAATCCCATCAAAGAGATTGCAAGAGCTGCGCATCAATCCGGTGCGCTCTTACTAGTAGATGCAGCTCAATCCGTTCCTCACATGCGCGTTGATGCGAAAGACGCGGACTGCGATTTCATGGCTTTCTCCGGCCACAAGATGTTAGGACCAACAGGAATCGGTGTTCTCTATGGGAAGCGTGAACTGCTTCAGAACATGCCCCCATTCCTAGGCGGCGGAGAGATGATCAGGGAAGTTCACACTACGGGAGCGTCTTGGAAGGATATTCCATACAAGTACGAGGCTGGAACACCGAATATCGCCGGAGCGATTGGATTAGGAGCCGCGGTCGATTACCTGAACAAAATAGGAATGCAAAATGTTCACGAACACGAGAAAGAAATCACAGAATATGCTCTGAACAGGATGTCGGAAGTCAAGGGTCTGGTCACTTACGGTCCGCGGGACGTTAAGAGTAGGGTTGGCGTTGTCTCGTTCAACTTAGGCGACATCCATGCGCATGACCTCGCCTCAATATTAGATGAAGAGGGAGTGGCGATAAGATCTGGACATCATTGCGCGCAACCCCTCATGGAGTTCTTGAACGTCCCGGCGATGTCGAGAGCCAGCTTCTACATTTATAACACGAAAGAGGAAGTTGACGTCTTCATCAACACCCTTGAGAAAGCGAGGAAGCTATTCGATCGATGAGCTCCGACATTTACAAGGACATAATTCTGGACTACTACAGGAACCCACGCAACTTCGGTGACCTGCAGGATCCAGACGTTCGCGCCAAAGATTCGAACCCACTTTGTGGCGACATCATAGAGATGCAGCTGAAGATCCATGATGGGAGAGTTGAGGACCTGCGGTTCAAGGGAAAGGGCTGCGCGATCAGTCAGGCCTCAGCCTCGATGCTAACTGAAACGGTGAAAGGCAAGACGCTCGACGAGATCAAGGCATTCGGCAAGAGCGATGTGCTCAATCTGCTTGGCATAGACCCCGGTCCAACAAGAATCAAGTGCGCTCTTCTCGGATTGAAGGTACTTAAACTCGGAGTCTATGGATATCTCGGCCAAGCAATAACTGAAGAAGTCAGACAGCTCGTCTGATTGCTCCTCCGACTAGTTCGATCAGACTAGCTCTCGCAACTCGTTTTTCGATTAGATGAAAAGTTTATGAGAGATGCGGTCAAGCGTAGGCGCCATGTCAAACAAGTACGTTCTTCCGGAATTACCCTACAAGTACAACGCGCTCGAACCGGCAATCTCAGAAGAAATCATGAAACTCCACCACGACAAGCATCACGCTGCATACGTTAACGGAGCCAACGCGGCTCTCGAAAAACTCGACAAGGCCCGGAAAGGGGAACTACAGATCGACATCAGAGCGGTTCTCCGAGATTTCAGCTTCAACTTTGGAGGACATGCACTACACAGCATCTTCTGGCCAAACATGGCATCGCCAGGTAAGGGAGGCGGAACCCCAGGCGGATCCATCGGTGACAAGATTAAGACGGATTTTGGCGGCTTCGACAAGTTCAAGCAACAGTTCTCAGATGCAGCCAAGACCGTCGAAGGATCGGGATGGGCACTCCTACTCTACGATAACACAAGCGACCAACTCGTTCTGACTCAAATCGAGAAACAGAACTTCATGCACCTAGCACAACTCCCCATACTGCTCGGAATAGATGTGTGGGAACACGCCTACTACCTGCAATACAAGAATGACAGAGGCGCTTACGTCGATAAGTGGTGGGACGTCGCGAACTGGGGAGACGTTGACAAGCGCTTCGACAAAGCCAAACATTAGATGACCCGGCGCAACTAGCACACTTTAGAACAACCCTAGGTCTGAACCCAATCAGACCCTCTTTTTTTGCCCACAGTATGTCCCTCGTTATGGTAACCAGCATAAGCTTCAAAAGTACTGGACACGTAGCGTGTCACTACCTACTGGCCTGAAGTGTCAGATGGGGTGACTTCTAGTTTGAAATGTACTACGTGTAGTGGAGAAGGTGAAGTCATCTGCTCAAAGTGCACTGGTACTGGTTCAATACAAGTGAAATGCGATGAATGCAAAGGAACGGGCAAATTGACTTCTCCAACCGGTCCAATTGAATGCGACATATGCAACGGTCGAGGCACCGTTGAAGGAAAATGCAACGAATGCTTCGGCGGCGGAAAACTCGCATGCGATACCTGCGGCGGGTCAGGCAATGTATAGATCAACAAACTAATCTGTGAAATAACAAGGGCAATGCGTTCAAACTCTTAGTTTATCCTCTAACACACCTGAGCAACGATTTCCAGCGCACTCACCGGGCATCGCAATTAGTAGGCAAAAATAAAGGCAGGCCACACATTTCCTCTATCACTGGAGCTCTAACAGCCGATGAAAACGAGCTTGGTTCTCAGTCATGATAGGTACCCGTTTCTCAAAGAACTAGGTATCCAAGAAGTGAACTCTGGTGCTTGCGCTGGTCCAAATGATTGGAATAGCACTCAAGGACGGGCCCTTTTAGATGTTGTAACTCCGATAGAAGGTTCGGTTATTGCACGAGTTGCGCTAGCATCAGAGGATGATTATGAGCACGTTGTCAAACTGGCACAAGAGGGTTTTCTGAAGTGGCGAATGCTTCCTGCGCCGCAGCGAGGGCAGATAGTCCGAGAGATTGGTGATGAGCTGCGAAGATTGAAGGAGCCTCTCGGAAAGCTCGTAACTCTCGAAATGGGAAAGATTGTTGCGGAGGGCTTGGGTGAGGTACAGGAAGCCATCGACATTGCGGATTTTGCTGTTGGCTTATCGCGGCAACTTTACGGCCTGACTATGCAGTCAGAACGTTCGCTTCATAGAATGTACGAGCAATGGCATCCTCTTGGTGTGATAGGCATAGTTACGGCCTTCAACTTCCCAGTGGCGGTCTGGTCTTGGAACTCGATGATCGCGGCCGTCTGCGGTGACACAATGGTGTGGAAGCCCTCCTCCAAGACTCCCCTATGCGCAATCGCGGTCCAACATGTGGTGAATCGAGTGATGAAGGCCCACGGCTTGGCAGGGGTCTTCGCGCTCGTGGTCGGGAAAGGGTTGACTATTGGCGAACGGCTCATCAACGATGATAGGATCAAGCTGATTTCCTCGACGGGCTCCACCGCCATGGGTAAACGCGTTGCCGAAGCGGCTGCGAAACGATTGGCCCGTGCGATACTAGAACTGGGGGGCAACAACGCCATCATCGTCGCGGAGGACGCGAATCTCGACCTTGCTGTGAGAGCAATCCTATTTGGCGCTGTGGGAACGGCCGGACAGCGTTGCACGACAACTCGAAGAATAGTCGCGCAGAAGAAGATCATCGATGAATTGACTGCGAGACTCGTGAAAGCCTACGAGCAGGTCCGAATTGGCGACCCGCTCGATTCCAACACACTAATGGGTCCTCTAGTTGACGGAGATGCGGTGGACACCATGATGAAAGCATTGGAGACCCTGCCGAAGCAGGGTGGCAAGATCGTTACGGGTGGAAAGAAGCTTGATAGAGATGGGTTCTATGTGACACCAGCAATCGTCAAAGTTCCCGGTAACACGCAATTGGTCTGTGAGGAAACATTTGCACCAATATTATACATCATGCCCTACGATGATCTTGATGAGGCAATTAGACTGCATAATGAGGTCCCGCAAGGACTCTCGTCCGCGATTTTCACCGAATCCCTAAAGAAAGCAGAGAAATTCCTCTCAGCTGTGGGAAGTGACTGCGGCATAGCAAACGTAAACATAGGCACTTCTGGAGCCGAGATCGGTGCAGCCTTCGGCGGTGAGAAGGATACCGGTGGCGGCAGGGAATCCGGTTCCGACGCTTGGAAACAGTACATGCGACGTCAAACCAACACCATCAACTGGGGCGACCAACTGCCACTCGCTCAGGGCATCAAATTCGGCGGGAGATGACGGCTCGCATTGAGCCTCATTTTCCCAAACAGTATGATCGAAGCTTACTTGACGAAATCTAGCCACTGTTCGTATTTCTTGTTTCTTCCTCGAACCACGTCTTCATAAGCAGCTTGAAGCCTCCGGGTTATCGGATAGGCCCCGTCACCAATCTTGCGTCCATCGACTACTCGAATCGGAGTCAGCTCAGCTGCGGTTCCGCTGAGGAATAATTCGTCCGAGGTGTACAATTCCTCGCGTGATATCTCGATGCGTTTGCAATCGACGCCCACGTCTGCCGCTAGTTGTGTGACCGTGTCCCTCGTGATTCCTCTAAGTATCCCCGCAGCTGCTGGCGGGGTCGATAGGATTCCGCGTTTCACTCTGAAGAGATTCTCTCCGGTTCCTTCGGAGACCATTCCGTTCATATTGAGCATGATTGCTTCATCGTAACCGGCTTTCAAGGCCTCAATCTTTGCCAAAGCCGCATTCGCATAATTGGCTGAGCACTTTGCCTGAGGCGGTAACGTTAATGGGTTAATTCTGCGCCAAGAGGAGACCATGCATTTCACGCCGATCTTGAGAGCGTCCTCTCCAAGGTAGGCTCCCCATCTCCAGGCAGCAATCGCCATGTCCACTTTGTTCGAAAGGGGATTGACGCCCATCTCGCCATAACCGTAGAACGCTATAGGTCGAATGTAGCATTCGCTAAGCTCGTTTACTTTCACAACTGACCTAGTTGCTTGAGCGATTTCGTCGGCGCTGTGTCTGAGATCCATTAGGTAGATTTTCGCGCTGTTGATCAAACGCCACACGTGATCGTAGAGCCTGAAGATGGCAGGTCCGCGATCAGTCTTGTAGCACCTGAGTCCTTCGAAGACGGCTGTGCCGTAGTGAAGTGCGTGTGTGAGTATGTGCACCTTGGCGTTGTCCCAATCTATCATCTGGCCGTTAATCCATATCTTACTGACCTTCTCCAACGGCATAAGCCTCGTCTCAGAGCAACTAATGGTACGATAAAAGGGTGAAAGACCGCGGGAATTGATCGCTAGGGTTAGGCGATTTGTACGTGATCGACCTGATAATAGCGTTTTGCTAACATACGTGTCTTATCGATTGTCCTACCATTCTTGCCGATAGCCAACGCCTTATCTTTCGGCTCGACTTCCACAACCACAATCTTGCGGTCCGGACGCTCAGTAATTCTGATCTCCTTCACTTTAGCTGGCGCGAGACAATTCCTGATGAGTCCATCGACGGTCTCGGAGAATTCAACAACCTCTATTGGCTTGCCAGTCATCTTTCGCAACATGTTGATATTCTTCCCGCCCTTCCCGATTGCAAGTCCCATCTCGCCCGCTTTGGCAAGGTAGATTATGCGATCGTCTTCATTGTCGATTATGCAATCGTTAGCTGTAGCGCCCGTGATGTTCTCGAAAAGAGCGATGAGGCGCATCTCCTCGCCAGTTAGTTTTATTCTCGAAGAGGACATGTCTTAGCGCTCAGCTAGTTTCAGTATCTCGGAATCACCGGATTCTTTAATCGCTAACACAGCGACCACGAAAGGCTTCCCACATGCCGCCCCTAAATCCAAACTTGTCCCTGGGTAGTCGTAAACTGCAACGGCAGATTGCTTTGCGTATTGAATAATGTTCGCTTTGTCGCCAGCTGGGCAGTTTGCGGACAAGATTAGGAGCTTGGCTCTGGCTAACCTAGCGGCGTCGAGAGCTTCCTTGATGCCAAAGGAGACCTTGCCGGTCCTTACGGCGATTCCAATTTGCTTGTTCACGTCGACCTTCGCTGTCTGCATTACTTCTTGCCTCGCTCCGGCATAGACATGTAGACCTCGATTAGACCCGTTCCCATGGGTACTTGCTGACCGACAATGACGTTTTCGGCGACGCCTCTAAGTGTATCGCGTGTTCCTTTGATGGCCGCGTCCACGATTGTTGGAATCGTGATTTCGAAGGCTGCCTTGGCCAAGGTGCTAGCCTTCTCTCCGCTCACGCCATGTCTTCCGACCTGGAGGACTTCACCTGATGCGGTCATCGCGTCAGCCACAAGCATAACGTGGCGTACGTCGACATCAAGCCCTTGCTCTTCCAATACCGCGGTCGCTTCCTTTATGATGACGTTGCGAGCTGCTTCGATTCCAAGCACTTCGGCGACTTCGTGCATGTTGTTCGAAATGGTTCGTGAGATGTCAACCCCTTCTGTTCTGAGGGTTAGGTCGAGGTTCGAGCCTTCAGTCCGGATTACCCATTCGCTCTTGTCGCCTGCCTTCTCCTCCATGACGAGCGCCCGTTTGACCTGAGGTAATCCTTTGACGTGCATCATTGGTAAGCGTAGCACGAGCCTGTTGAATTGCGGAATGTCCATTTCTTGGGGTGTAATATGGACGATGCTCTTTTCCACCTCTACTTTGCAACCACCAGGAGTCACAGCGGCCTTAACGTCCTTGAGTGAGACATCTCTCCCCCTCATTGCTTCCGTGTTAAGGTTGACAGCGATACGCATCTTGGTGATGTCCGACTCTATGCTGGAGGCTATGTCGCCTAAGGTGGTGTGGGTTATGTTTGTGGCGACTTCCTGTGCTTTATCCCGGCTTACTCTGCGTTTCTTGTCTAGGTAGACGCTCATGTTCGGAGTTGAGGGGATCTTCCTAGCATCAACGATTTCGATCAATCTCGGGAGCCCCAGGGTTACGTTCTGTTCCCGAACGCCTGCGAAGTGGAAAGTCCTCAAAGTCATCTGAGTGCCTGGCTCACCAATTGATTGAGCCGAGACAATCCCCGCGGCCTCGCCAGGTTCGATCATAGATTTCCGATAGTTCTTCACGGCTTCCTTTACTGCCTCATCTACTCCCTTTCGCGTTAGTTTCGCTTTGCTAAGGCTCTCAGTCAGCTGGTTTACTAGGCTTGGGGTTAGATCCTTCCTGACATCGGTGACCTTCTTCTCAATGTATGGTTTGCTCGCCTTGGCCCCTTTTTCTATTGTGAGTTCAACACGCTCCACTAGGCGCTCCGTATTCACTGCCTTGCCATGATCGCTCTTGGCCGTGTCTACGCCGTCTTCTCCGTAACGGAATTGGATTATATCTCCCCTAGAGTCGCGGACGGTTCCATCGTACTCGACTCTAATGTGCTCGAGGGCATTGATGAGGCGGCGTTGCATGTAGCCACTCTGCTGTGTGCGAACGGCGGTGTCAACGAGTCCTTCTCGGCCACCCATCGAATGGAAGAAGAATTCAACCGGAGTCAACCCGTCTTGGTAGGAAGAGTAGACGAATCCTCTAGCTTCGGCACCCGCATCCCCTTTATCGAAGAACGGAAGTGCTCGGTCCCTGTAACCTCGTCGAATGCGCTGACCTCGGATCGATTGCTGTCCGACACTGGCAACCATTTGAGCGATGTTCAGCATTGAACCACGGGCACCAGTACCGGTCATGATTACGCCCGAGTTGTCCGTCTCGGTCTTCAGGTACTGTTCCGCCAATTCGCCTGCTTGGTCTCGCGCCTTGGATAGTTCGTCCATGATTCGGAGTTCGAGGGATTCCTCAATTGAGCGTCCCGGAAGCCTCTCGAGGGTCCCCCTCTTGTATTCATCGATTAGGTTCTGAACGCGTTCTTCCGCCTTCTTGATTGACTTGGATATCTTGTCCTTCACGGACTCTGCGATGTCGAGTTCATCGATACCGTAACTGAATCCTCTGAGAGTGATGAAACGATCCAGAAGCTTGATCAAGCTATTGAGGAAAGAACGACCGACTTCGGACCCGCTGTCCTTAACCACCCGATGAAAGAGGCTCTCTGAGCGCTCGGCACCAATTGTATTCTTGTCGATGACGCCTTCGAGAAGGATCCCATCCTTCACGACAACAGAGCTACCGTCTTCCTTTGTAACCATGCTTGATCTAGCAACGAAACTAAATCCTGAAGGCAAGAATAGGCTGAAGATCTGCTTGCCACTCCAAAGTTCAACCGGCCTCTTTATCGCTGGAAGAGGAAGCTCGCCAGCGTACCCTGCAGCTACAAGCAGCTTTCCCACCTCGTCCTTGGTCAGGTAAGTGGATTTCCTAGTAAGGAGGTAAGCTGCGGTCAAGAGATCGGTCTTCGCACCGATTATTGGGCCGCCGTATCTTGGCGAGAGAATCTGATCCTGAACTTGCATCAGGAGTTTGGCTTCGGTCCTTGCTTCCTCGCCTTGTGGGACATGTAGGTTCATCTCATCGCCGTCGAAGTCCGCATTGTATGGTGGGCAGACACATGGGTTTAGTCTGAAGGTCTTGTACGGCAGAACCTTGACAGTGTGCGCCATTATTGACATTCGATGGAGCGAGGGCTGCCTATTGAACAAGACAATATCGCCATCTCTAATGTGTCGCTCCACCACGAAGCCTGGTTGAAGCGCTTCAGCCAGACTCTCGCGTTCAGTTACGAACTCAAGTCGGACCCTACGCCCGTCTGGTCTTACAATGTATAGGGCGCCTGGGTATTGGTCGGGTCCATTTCTGATTAGGTTCCGTAGCTCTTCAACGTTCCATGGCGTTACTCTTTCGGGTATTGTGAGCCGTTGAGCTACGTCGAGCGGTACGCCGACCTCGTTAATGTCTATGTTCGGGTCAGGTGATATTACGGTCCTAGCCGAGAAGTCCACACGTTTTCCGGACAGGTTCCCTCTGAATCTTCCTTCTTTGCCCTTGAGTCGTTGGCAGAGCGTCTTCAGTGCTCGGCCTGATCGGTGTCTGGCTGGTGGGAGGCCGGAAACTTCGTTGTCGAAATAGGTCGTAACGTGATATTGGAGTAGTTCATGGAGTTCTTGGATGATGTTGACTGGGACACCTGACTCCAGGGCTTCCTTCAATTTCTGATTGATTCGAATGATATCGACTAGTTTGTGGGTGAGATCATCTTCTGAGCGAATGCCTGACTCGAGGGTGATAGAAGGCCGAACCGTAACGGCGGGTACCGGCATGACTTGGAGTATCATCCATTCTGGTCGAGCGGCAGATGGCTCCATTCCTAGTAATCGTAAGTCGTCCTCTGGGATGCGCTCAAGTCTTTCTCTAACCTGGCTCGGATTAAGTCTGGAAGCACCGCCCTCAACCATCTCATGGAAGGTTGTTGGTTTTCCATGCTCAATCGGATATTGGCGGGCACCACAATGAGGACATTCCTGACTCTTCTTGGCGTCCTTCATAACCGCCTCATAAAATGAGGGCGAAATTTCGTTGAGCTGCTTCTGCTCTCGCACCATCAATTCATTGTACGATTTGATCTTATCAGCTGACAGTAAGATACGACCGCAGTTTCGACATGTTGCATGAAGTAGTTTGTGTATGAGTTTTGCGAAGGCAACGTGAACGACAGGCTCCGCTAGTTCAATATGACCGAAGTGACCGGGGCATGCTGAGGCCGTGTTACCGCAGGTCTTGCATTTCTGGCGTGGCTCCAGAGTTCCAAGGCGTCCGTCCATAAGCCCCGAAACAATAGGAACTCCGTCTTCGTCGTAGGTGTCGGCTGTTTGGATTTCGACTGCTGAGAGTTTTCGAATCTCACTTGGCGACAGAAGAGTGAAGTGAATGCTTCCGATTATCTTGGTTGCTTCTTCGGCTACTGACATTCTATGCACGCTCCGAAATTTCTAGACGCGGCGCAATGCCAAGCGCCATTAGCTCTTGAAGTAGCAGTTTGAATGCGTATGAGAGCTGAACACTTGATATTGCTGCTTTGTCGCCGTCGATGCGACAGATGTATTTGTTCTGCTTCACATCATGATAGGCCAGAAGCCCACAGGTTTCGCAGATCATTACCGTGTACTTGTCTGATTCTTCAAGCAGTCTATCTCTGAGGAGCGCTGATGCTCCGTGACCGATTAGGCAGTCACGTTCCATCTCACCGAATCTGAGGCCTCCGCCTCTAGCGCGGCCTTCGGTCGGTTGTCGGGTGAGCATCTGCACCTGTCCCCTTGCCCTGGCGTGCATTTTGTCTGCTACCATGTGGTGGAGTTTCTGATAGTAGACCACTCCTACAAATACGTCTGCTACTAGCTTGCGACCATCGACTCCATTGTACATGACCTCTCGTCCACTGTGCTGGAAGCCCAACTCAACCAACATGTCACGCAGATTCTGTGGACTTTCGTTACTGAAGGCTGTCCCATCGACCGATTCTCCACGTAGACTTGCTACTTTGCCCGCTACAGCCTCCACGAACTGTCCGATAGTCATACGGGAAGGAATCGCATGTGGGTTGATGATAACGTCTGGCACAACGCCCTGTTCGGTGAAGGGCATATTCTCATGAGGAATGAGTGTACCGATCACTCCTTTCTGCCCGTGCCTCGACGCAAACTTGTCGCCGAGTTCAGGCACTCGGATATCACGCACACGAACCTTCACCAACCGATTACCTTCGATTGACTCACTGAGGAAAACTGCGTCTACAATTCCTTCTTCGGAGGGACGCATCCCCACTGATGAATCTCTCTTAGTTGGGCCCTTGACCTCGAATTCTCGATACTCTTCCAAGAATCTTGGTGGGCTTGTTCTTCCAATTAGAACGCTGTTTCCGACTACGTCAGATTCTACCGAGATAACGCCGTCTTCTTCGAGCAGCCTGTAGTATCGGTCGCCCCTGTAACCACGAATCCCCGCTTCTGGCACTTCGAATTTGTCGCGAAGGCCTCCGAGGTATTGTCTGCACTCTCCTTCATAGACTCGGTAAAATGTTGATCGGAAGAGACCTCGGTCGACTGACGATTTGTTGATGATAATGGCGTCTTCCATGTTGTAGCCTTGGTAGCAGAGTAGCGCTACAACGCAGTTCTGACCGGCCGGTCTGCTGTCATATTTGATGATGTCCATGGGTTTCGTTCTCACGACGGGAACCTGTGGATAGTGTAGGATGTGCGCGCGTGAGTCAACGCGGTTTCCGTAGTTGACGCTGTAGACGCCTAGAGCTTGTTTCGCCATGGCCGATTCGTATGCGTTTCGTGGTGACTGATTGTGCTCTGGATAGGGGATGAGGGAAGCGCAGATTCCTAGGATTGTGTACGGGGCTATCTCAAGGTGTGTTGTCCTCTCGTTGATTCTGCCTGGCGTCGTGGCGATTAACGCGTTCTCTTCTTCATCAGCGTCCAAGTATTCGATTACGCCGCGCTCAACTAGATCTTCCCAACGCATTTCGCCGCGTTGAATGGCTTCAACATGCTCTCTTGTGAGTCGTGGCTTTTGGTTGTCGACGACGATTACTGGTCGTCTCACTCGGCCCTGATCGCAGTTGACGTAAAGCTCCGGTCGGCTGCCATCGACCTGTGGGGCTGAATAAGCCACATTGACCTCCGAACTAATCTCGCCGCTTCTTCGCATTCGAATTAGTTCTGCGGCTAGTTTTTCGGCGTCGCGAGCATAACCGGCAATCAATCCGTCTACGAAGACTTTGGCTCCTATCTCGCGGAGCTTCCGGTCGGCCTCCTCGGTACCTATTACTTCCATTCTGCGGAGTTTGGACACGAACTCACGTGAATCAACGCCGATGGAGATAACAGCGCTGAGCGCTAGGTTCTTGACGAGCCCACAGTTTGAGCCTTCGGGTGTCTCGCTGGGACAAAGTCTTCCCCAATGGGTTGGGTGCAAGTCTCTTGCTTCTAGGTTCGGCTGGCTTCTGCTGAGGGGTGATTGGAGTCTGCGAAGATGGCTCAGGGTCGAGGAGAAATTCGTTCGATCAAGTAATTGTGTTACGCCAACTCGGCCACGAACCCAGTTGCCCGTCGCGATGGCGTGCTGAATTCTTTCGGTAATTATCCCAGGGCGAATTGCGTTGCTGATTGAGAGTTCTGCGTGTCTTCGAATTGTTATTCTTTCAAGTTGATACTTTAGGTCGCGGATCAAGTTTCTGAACGATATCCGGAAAAGCTCGGCCAGGAGTGAGCCGGCGAGTTTCAGTCGTTTGTTAGCGTAATGGTCTTTGTCGTCCGGTTGTCGCATGCCGAGCTTGATCTCAATGACCCGGGAGCCTACTTCGGCAAGGTAGGCAGCCTTATCCTTTCTCTCTTCGGGATTTCGTCCGATGTGAGGTAGAAAGTTCCTGTCAACAGCTGCCTCAGCCTTCTTCAGTCTGTAATCTTCAACTTGACCGGGTGCCAATCTGTTGCCGATGTACAAGAGGGCGTCTCTTTGGTTCACAACGCCAACCGATTTTTCGAAGGTCGGTGCAAGTTGATTTTGAAGTGTCTCGTCGGTAGAGACCATTTCGGCAATTTTGGAGTCTTCCTCATAGCCGAGCGACTTCATCATGACAACTATTGGAATGTCAGATGGGACGCCTGGCATGGTGACGTAGATTGCGCCATCAGTCTTGAGTGTAACCTCTGTCCGCGCTCTGAAGCCAACGGTCGTTGAGAAGACTTTGGCCTTGTAAGTTGGGTGGACTCCGGTCTGCTCCTTGTCTACTAGGATTCGGTTGGCCGCCAAGTCCTCGAGGGCGACAACCACCCGCTCTGCGCCATTCACTATGAAGTAGCCTCCTGGATCGAGAGGATCTTCACCGATGCTGACGAGTTCCTCGGACGTCATGCGAGATAAAGGACAGATTTTGGACCGGAGCATTACAGGGAAATCGCCAATGTAGACAATTTCAGTCTGTCCCTCCCTCTCGCCAATGACTGGAGTCATCTCCAGATGCAGGGGAGCAGCGTATGTTAGATTACGGATTCTTGCTTCTGTCGGGAATATCTGACGTTCTGAGCCGTCAACTTCTGTTACCCGAGGTGTTCCTATCTCGATCTTGCCTAACTTGATCTTTAGAGGGTAGTCCTCAATCTCTATCGGTATCTCTCCAGTCTCGTCGACTATTGCTTGTAATCCGCTTTCAATGAATTCGTTGTAGGAGTCGACGTGTTGTCGGACTAAGCCCTTTTCCTCAAGGAAGTGTTTGATCAAGTCCCAGATTTGGGGGCTAACGGTTGCGGTTGATGTTACTGCCATATAATCACTTTAACCATCAACAACATAACGATAAACCACGACGCTCCCGGCGGTGGGACTCCTCCGGGTTACTCTCAAAATGTCGCCCATCTTTGCGCCCAGAGTCTCTGCACCTGGGTCGCTTGTTTTGATGTAGGGGAGCTGATACGGCTTGATATGGAACTCTCGCATCAGTTCCTCAGCCTCCTTCTTAGAAAGAAGTTCATGTTTTGGAACAAATTGATGTGAAAAAAGATTGTATGGCCTCTCCTTATCGATATCCTTCAACCTGAGCACTTTCTCTGGAGAAAAGATTCATCCAGCCCTTAAACCGAGCCACCCGAAACTTTCCGTAGAACCACCAGAACTCACGCTAATAAAGTTTCAGCCAACCAGAATCGCTCCGCTAGACGCGATGACCGCCCCCAAGCAGCAATTTCCGTTGTTCGGGGTTTTGGTCACCCATAATATGCCGCTGGGGATTAATTACCTTTGAGGACCACCTCAGACTAGAACGAAATCAAGAAGCCTCGCGGCGATGCACCATTGTTGAGCTTGCTTGATCCGTTGGCAAGAGCACAATCTCGTTGATATTCACGTGAGGAGGCCTAGTAACCGCGTAGACTACGGCATCAGCAACGTCATCCGCTGTCAGCGGTGTTAATCCATGATATACTTGTGCGGCATGTTCCTTATCACCGCGAAAGCGTACCTGTGAGAATTCAGTCTCAACAAGCCCAGGGCTGATAATGGTGACACGAATTGGAGTGCCAAGCAGATCCTGTCTTAATCCATCAGAGAGAACTCTCACCGCGGCCTTGGACGCACAGTAGACATTGCCACGTGGATAAGTCTGTATGCCCGCGATCGAAGCGACGTTCACTATATGCCCCTTTCCGCGACTGAGCATGCCGGGTAACACCAGGCGGGTTACGTAAAGGAGGCCCTTGACATTGCTGTCGATCATCTCCTCCCAATCTTCGAATCGTCCTTCCTGAAGCTTCTCGAGGCCCCGCGCAAGACCTGCATTGTTGACCAAGATGTCAATTGATTGCCACTCACGCGGAAGCTTCTGAATCGCGGCCTTCACAAGGTCGAGGTTTCGCACATCGAAAGGACGTATGAGGCTCGTAGTTCCAAATTTTCGGTGAAGTTCCTCCGCGAGGATTTCCAAGCGCTCGGTTCGACGCGCATTTAGGATTAGCCTGGCTCCACTCTTCGCCAACATTCGCGAGCAGGCTTCACCAATGCCACTACTCGCACCCGTCACCATTGCAATCAGATTCTGTAATGACTGCATCCTGCTTCATCCACACCTCGGTCAGGCGCTTCTTATATGAAAACTTCCTTTGCACCGTCATGCCGGTCTCTCATGGGTACTCTACTTGTTAGTATAGAGACTAAGCACGGCACCTCTATAGCAATATTCCAACTTTCGAATATTCGGCGAATGATATGCTGTCGCCGAACACACAAAGAGTACTGCAATTGCAATCGGAAATTTGCAAGATACTTTCCAATCCAAAACGCCTCCAAATTCTACACGAACTTCGTACTGGAGAGAAAACTGTTGGGGAATTAGCTACGTCCCTTCGGATAAGGCAAGCGAATGTTTCCCAGCACTTGGCATCTATGCGGCTCCGAAAGATGGTGTTCGAGAGACGTGTCGGGAACACAGTGTACTACCGCATAGCGGACCATCGCATCAATAATGCGTGCGATATCATGCAGAGTGTCCTCCTTGACCAGGCGAATGCAGATTCTAAGTTGGTTCGGTTGACGGTCGTGTCGAGTCGCCGTTAGGAGATAAGAAATATGCAAACTTTAGCGGAAAAATCCACGACCGAACTTAAACGAAACAAGCTCGTCATAATCTGTTCCAAGGGCAGCTTGGACATGGCCTATCCGCCGTTGATGTTGGCCACATCGGCCGCGGCGATGGGCATGGAAGTGCACCTGTACTTCACCTTCTGGGGAATGAACATGATAACGAAGAAGACCATTGATTCACTGAAAATCTCGCCCGTTGGAAATCCGGCTCTGCCAATGCCAAACATTCTGGGGATGATTCCGGGAATGAGCTCGATGGTCACGTCGATGATGCAGAAGAAGATGCAGAAGATGAAGATGCCAAGCATTCGGGAAATGATTGCCACTGCAAAAGAGGGCGGCGTCAAGTTCCACGCATGCTCGCCTTCCATGGACATGATGGGTCTAAAGAAAGAAGATCTGATTCCGGAAGTTGATGACATAATCGGAGCCACAACCTATCTCGACTTGGCCTCGGAGGATGCCATCACACTCTTCGTGTAGCAGGAGAACGTAAACTTGGCCACTCCAGAAACCCTTGTCAAACCGACCACTATCGTGGACTCTCGCGGAACCATGTGCCCAGGACCAATCACAGACCTCTTCAAGGCCTACCGCAACTCAAACATTGGAGATGTAATCGAACTCTTGGCAACGGACCCCGCGGCCAAGAGCGACACGCAAGCCTGGGCAAAGCGGAGCGGCAACGAGATTCTAGCAATTATAGACGAAAAGGACCACGTTCGAATTCAAATCCGAATCCTCAGGAAAGGCCGATAGCGGGTTAGACCTAGAATGCCACAGCCGACAACGAACATAGTGGTGGTCGGAGGCGGGACAGGCGGAACTCTAACTGCCAACCTGCTCGCCAAACAGCTTCAAGACGATATACATGCGGGAAAAATCAGAGTCTATCTGGTCTCAGGGGCCAAGGCCCACATTTTTCAACCAGGTTACCTGCAAGTTGCCTTCAAGAATCAAGACCCGAAAGAAATCATCCATGATGAGGAAACGCTAGTCAGACGCGAAGTGCAATGGATACAACAGAATGCTGACAAAATCGACCTAAGCAGCCGAACCGTGGCTTTGGCTCCTGGTGAATCACTGAGATACGACTATCTCATAATTGCAACCGGCAGCGTCCCGAACCCAGCCGCGATCCCAGGACTCAAGGAAGCTTCGCTAAACTTCCATACAAGCCCAGAAGAATCGAGAAAGATATGGAATGCCATCGAGCAGTTCAACGAGGGACACGTAGTCGTCGGAATCTCAGGAGTGCCACACAAATGCCCGCCGTCCCCAAACGAAGCCACGTTCATGATAGACAACTATTTCAGAGAACGAGGAATTCGCGACCGCGTAAAGATAACATTCCTAACGCCATACCCGCGTCCCTACCCCGCCGAACCAATGTCGAAGGTTGTTGAACCACGTTTTGAGAAACGCGGAATCGAAGTCGTCACATTCTTCAATGTGGAATCCGTCAATCCGACCAAGCGGGAGATTTACTCGCTTGAGGGCGATTCACAGACATATGATCTGTTGATCTTGGTCCCACCACATCGTGGCGCAGATGTCATCACAAAATCCGGAATTGGGGACGCAGACGGATGGATCCCGACAGACAAGAACACCATGAAGATAACCGGATACGAAAACGCGTACGCAATCGGTGACACCACAAACATTCCGGTCTCAAAGACTGGCGTTACGGCACATCTAGAAGCGATTGTAGCAGCAAACAACGTAGTCTCATCGATACGCGGAACAAGGAAGTTGTACAAGTACAATGGGCGCATCAACTGCCCCTTCGAGATGGACTCGGGCAAAGCATCGTTCGTGGTCGGATCCTATGAGAAACCCGTAAGACAAATTCAACCTTCACGAATTCGATATGCAATGAAGAAAGCCTTCGCTCGCTTCTACTGGCGAACACTCTCTGGAAGATGGGATTGGCTACTCAAAGCATACTTCGGCCGAACCTACCAAACCGAGAGAACCTGACCAAAGCTAGTGGAGGTGAGAAATGCATGTCGGTCTCAGTGAAACTCCAACATGTCGAGGACCTAAGGTTCAACGTTGAATTTCCGGACG
>Ga0315280_10001144_pt1 | contig 46721 bp, 37 predicted proteins | sample YL17G06_40_MG_FD_203697 | JGI IMG/M metagenome (GOLD analysis project Ga0315280, IMG submission 203697) | Sediment microbial communities from Yellowstone Lake, YNP, Wyoming, USA - YL17G06_40 | ecosystem: Environmental > Aquatic > Freshwater > Lake > Sediment | place: USA: Wyoming | collected... | reverse complement strand
GCGCAGCGGTCCTTGCTTTCCCATTGCTGCAGCCACTGGAAAGTTGCGATTTTCCCAATCCTTATTGAAGTAAGCGCGGCCCCGGCTGACCACTCGCTTCTGCGCAACCGCCTTTCTCTGGCCGCGTTTCCTTCAATAAAATTGCCCAACTTATTGTTTCCCGGGCCCTTATGGGACGATCTTCGGCGGCGTTCTGCTCAGCCATATCGACATGGCGGGTGCCGTTGGCGCACACCAGGAAGTCCGCAAAGCGGGATGGCCGGACCAACCGTTGGTCTCGGTGGCGATGAACAGCGTCGAGTTCCACCAGCCCGTCTTCGTCGGGGACACGGTGAGTTTCTGGACGAGGCTTGTGAAGGTAGGCCGCACGTCCATCTCGATGCTTGCCTGGAGGGAGAGGAACCAGGGTTCTGCCAGGGCAGGGATTTGGGAAGCATCCTGCACCTCCACGAAGAGCATCGCCGATCGCCAAGATGATGCGCTGGTACTAATGAGGAGCGGCTGCACAGTGCCTTGGGGTTCTTACGGCCAGTGGACAGATGACCGGTGAAGAGAGCCGCCCGGAGGATGCCCAAAGGTAGGGTCTGAATCGTCGGAAAAGACTGGCGAGATATGTGCGGCTGGCTATAATGCAGCGGTCGGGATTCGGGTTCTTACGGGGGGATTCAAGACGGCAAATGCCGGTCGAGGTGAACTGCCATGGCACGGCGCCATCGGTTCCCCGGCGGCGGGCGGGCAAGAGCGATCTTGCCTGGAGCGCCTTCGGTTAGCCGGAGGCGCGGCCGCCTGCACTGGGTGATTGGGCTGTCGGTCGTCCTACTGGGGGGGGCCGGTTGGTGGGTCGCCCAGAAGTTCAGGCACTCCTCAACAGCACAGCGACCTCCTGTTCCTGCCGCCGAGACCTCGTTGGGCGTGGTGGACGACGCGGCGAGGCGAGAGTCCCGGGAACTGGCGGATCGCATCGTCCGCGACTTTCCCGAGAGTGCGGAAGCGATCTACGCGCGGGGCGTGTTGCTCTCCATGTGGGGGCAGGGTGGGGAGGCGGTCAAGTCCTGGGAGGCCGCTCTAAAGCTGGACCCCGGCCTCGCCCCCGCCTACCGGCAGATGGGCATGTACGCCCTCGCGCACGGAGACTTCCAGCGGGCCGTTCCCCTGCTCCGCCGGGCGATAGAACTCAATCCGAGTGAGCCGGAAACCAGCCTCCAATTGGCATTGGCACTCCTCGCCATGGACAGCCCGGAGGAAGCGATCGGAGTCCTCCGGAGGCACGTCGCCCGGTGGCCCCGCTCACCGGAAGCCTACTACCGCCTGGGCCAGGTATCGCTGCAGCTCGGGGCGCTGGACCAGGCGAAGGAGTACTACGAAGCGTCTCTCCGGATCGATCCTACCGCTTTGCGCGTCTACATCGGACTGGCGACGGCGTGTACCCGGCTTGGCGAAATGGAGAAGGCCCGCGAGTATCACAAGAAGATCCGGGAGCTGAGCAAAGCGGACAGGGCCGAAGAGCGAAGACGGAATCGCGCGTACGATGACGGCGCGGACGCGCGGCAGGAGTTGGCCAACGAGTACATGTACGTCGGGGCCATCTACCGGGAACACGGAAGAACGCAGGAGGCGTTAGAGTGCCTGCAAAAGGCCGCCGCCGTGGCCCCCAAACACGTCCCAAGCCGCAAGACGCTGGTGACGCTGCTGGAGCAACAGAACAAGATTCCCGAGGCCATCGGGGTGCTCGAGGAACTCCGGCAGATCGAGCCCCAGGACCCGGTCCACTGCGTCAAGCTCGGCGCCTTGCGCCTGCGCCTGAACGAACTCGATGCCGCGGAGGCGGCATTCCGCAAGGCCATCGACGCGGCCCCCAAGCGGAGCGAAGGGTACGTGGCCGCAGCCCTGTTCTGCCTGCAGACCGGCCGCAAGCTGCCGGAGGCGCGGGCGCTGGCCCAAAAGGCCGTGGAGTTGGACCCTGCCCCGACCAACTACTTCCTCCTCGGCCTGGCCTGCTTCCGCAACGGGGATTCCCCGGCGGCCCTGGCGGCGATCCAGCGGGCAAGGGACCTGGACCCGGGCAGTTCCAGGTACCGGGAGGCGTATCAAGAGATTCAACAGAAATCGTCCAAGGCGAAACCGTAAGATGACCCTCCGATTGCGCCGGTGGAGACTCTGGTGTGCCGGGGGCGCGGTCGCCGCTGCTGCGGTCGTCGTGGCCGTGTGGCTTCTCGTCCGGCGGCCGGCCCCCTGCCCAATCCGTCTTCGCAACGTGACTGCGGAGACGGGGATCGACTTTGTACACACCGACGGCAGCGGGGGGCATCGCTACATCGTGGAGACGGTGGCCTCGGGCGTGGCGACGTTCGATTACGACGGCGACGGCTTGATCGACATCTACTTCCTCAGCGGGACCCCCTTGCGGGGAACCAAGTGGGACGGCCCGCCCCCGAAGAACCGCCTCTATCGCAACCTGGGGAACTTCCGTTTCGAGGACGTCACTGATCGGGCGGGCGTGGGAGACACGGGATTCGGGCTGGGGGTCGCGATCGGGGACTATGACAACGACGGCCTGCCGGACATCTACGTCTCCAACTTCGGGCCCAAGGTGCTCTATCGCAACAACGGGGATGGAACGTTCACCGACGTGACCAAGCAGGCCGGCGTGGCCGACGGCAACAAGGTCGGCGCCGGGGTGTGCTTCTTCGATATGGACGGCGACGGAGACCTGGATCTCTACGTCGCCAACTACGTGGACTTTTCTTACGAAAAGGACCCGCCGAAGATCGTGCAGGGGCTCCACATCTACCGGGGGCCAAGGGAATTCGACCCCACGCGACATACCCTGTACCGCAATAACGGCGACGGCACGTTCACCGACGTCAGCATGGAGTCGGGGATCGGCGACCACCTCGGCACGGGAATGGGGGTGGTCTGCGCCGATTACGACAACGACGGCGACACGGACGTCTTCGTGCTCAACGACGTCTCTGAGAATTTCTGTTTTTGGAACGACGGGCACGGGAGATTCGAGGAAGTCTCGCTGGCCAATGGGTTGAAGTACAACGGCGACGGCATGCCGCTGGGCAGCATGGGCGTGGACTGCGCCGACTACGACAACGACGGCTGGCTCGATTTCTTCCAGACATCCTTCGTGCTCCAGTTCCCGGTCCTCTTCAGGAACCTGGGACACGGACTGTTCGAGGACGCGACGGTCAAGTCCGGGGCGTACCAGGACGGCTTGGTCAACGTCAAGTGGGGATGCGGCTTCGCCGATTTCGACAACGACGGGTATAAGGACCTCTTCTACGTCAACGGCCATATCTACGACAATGCCGAACTCTTGGAAGACACCGCTTCGTACGAAGGCTATCCGGTTCTCTTGCGCAACACGGGAAACGGGAAATTCGAGAACGTATCGCAGCTCGCCGGCGACCTGATGAAGGTCAAATCGGTCGGCCGCGGAGTGGCCTTGGACGATCTGGACAACGACGGCCGGATCGACATCGTGATCCTCAATTCCCGCCGGCCTCCGACCATCTTCCGCAACGTGTCGCAGACCCCAAACCACTGGCTCCAGATCGAGCTCCGCGGCGTGAAGACCAACCGCGACGGCGTCGGCGCCCGAGTCCGAGTGACCGCCGGCGACCTCGTCGAGATCGACGAAAAGCACAGCGGGCGCGGCTACCAGAGCCATTTCGGCAGCCGGCTGCACTTCGGCTTGGGGAAGCGCAACCGCGTGGACCGCATCGAGGTCCGCTGGATCGGCGGGGGCACCGACGTCTTTGAAGACGTCGCCGTGGACCAACTCGTCACACTGATCGAAGGAGGCCAGTTCGTGGTCGGGCACCTCCCTCCGCTCCGGTTGAAATAGGAGGGTTCAGGGTTCAGGGTTCAGGAAAAGTGGTTAGCGCGTTCTGAACCCTGAACCCTGAACCCTGAACCCTGCCGGGCCGACACGGCCCGGCTCTGAACCCTCTCGCTGCGGCCAAAGGAGATGGAGACGTGACCTCATCCCCTCGTTCCAAACGGCGCAAGGCCATGGGTTGCCTGGCCGTTTGCGTGCTGTTGCCAGTCGTGGGCTGGCTCTTGTACCAGGCGCCGCTGGCGCGGGAAATGGTTGTCGGGCTCGCAGGCGCGACGGGAACGCCGGCTATTCCCGTGCTCCGCAGGGCGACCTTTGACGATGACAACGACGTGCGGCGGACAGCCGGCAGTGCACTTGCGGCCTTGGGGGCCGCGGCCGTGCCGCCGCTGGTCGAGTCCCTCGGAGACGAAGACCCGGCGGTCCGTGCGCAGGCGGCCCGTGCGCTGAGCTACCTTCGTGAACAGGGCCGCGCCGCGGTTCCCGCGCTGCTGGAGGCCCTCTCGGACCCGGAGGCTGAAGTCCGCCGGGCAGCCATCCTGGCGATCACCAGCGTCGGTGCAACCCACGACGGCGTGTTGCCTGCCACGATCGCGGCACTGAAGGATGACGACGCCTTCGTCCGTGCCAAGGCGGCCGAGAATCTCGGGCATTACTCAGGTGAATTCGCGGTGCGCGCCAAGTCGGCCCTACCCGCCATAAGAGAATTGACCAAGGATCCGGACCCCGGCGTCCGCGCGGCGGCCGAAGAATCTCTGGAGAGGATGACGGACGAGGGGAACCGCCCGGAGGAGGCCGAAAGGTAGGAGCGATTTGAAGTCGTGGCTCCGGTTGCGTTGCGACATCGGTGAGGAGGTGAGGGAGCGAGGGGGGTGACGGCGTGATGGGCAGCATAACCTTTTGGGCCGCAATACGTTACGTCGCCCTCACGGGCTTCCCAGCGGTGTCGGTTGTGATACCGCCGACGCGTTCGGCGCCCCCTCGGATTAACGGTATGGCCTGCCGTGGGTACAGGTTCCTCTTCTCTGTGGGCGTCTGTTGGCCGGGCCGGAAACAGAGAAGAGGCATCCGTAGCCGTCATCTTCGTCACCAATTCCGCAGTGATGGCGAGCCTGGTCGCGGGGGAGTGGGGCACTGCCTGGCAGACGGCAAGCCGTGGCAACGAGTCGCTCATGGGCACCGCTTTTTGCGAAGCGGTGGCACGCCGTTGCTGCACAAGCGGCATGTCACACCAATAGGGGGTACCGTGGCGGGGGGGGAGACGCCAGTGAAAAATCTCTCGCCAAAGAGGTATGTTATTCCAACCAGTGTCTTGCGGTCGCGGATATTCGGAATATAATAAGCTCCGAATGGTGGTCTGCCTGTGAAGGCGGTCGAGGCTTCAGAGAAGAGGATGCGGGGCGGGTTTTCACGTAGACCTTTTTGTCCTCGTTTCGTTTTCAGGGTTCTTACTTTGGGGGTTGTGTCTATGGCGCGACGCAGTTCCAGAGGCTTCACATTGGTCGAATTGTTGGTGGTCATCGCCATCATTGGTATTCTGATTGCCTTGTTGCTGCCCGCCGTTCAGGCGGCGCGCGAGGCCGGCCGGCGGGCCAATTGCGCGAACCATCTCAAGCAGTTGGCCCTCGCGCTGCACACTCATCACGGCGCGCTGAATGCCTATCCCAGCGGCGGCGTCGGGTGGTGGTACCATGCGTCGTACGAGGGCTATTCCGGCGCTACGTTGACCGCTCCCTCGATTCTGAACAAGCAGCGCATGGGCTGGGGCTTCCAGATCCTTCCGTACATTGAGCAGGAAGGCGCCTGGAAGGGAACCGGGGCCCGGGATCACGGCAGCGCGGACCAGTTCCGCATCGACCGGTCGATTGTCGCCTCGTCCGCGACGATTGACACGATGTTCTGTCCAACCCGCGGCCCCGCTAGGAAATTTCCTTCCAGTCAGTGGGGCGGGCCCTGGTACACCATTCCCGGCGATGGGAGCTCTGATTTCCCGGATTGGCAGCACGCCGAGTGCGACTACGCGGCCGCCGACTACTGGTGGGACTGGCAGGACCGCCAAGGCTACTGGCACCACTGTGACCGGGGTTGCGGTTGGCTAAAGCAAATGGATTCGAATGCGGATCTCTACAAGGCGGGCACCATGGGTGAGATCAAGGACGGCACCGCGTTTACGCTCGCCTTCAGCGAGAAGCACATGGACCCCGCGGGGCTCAACGGGATGCAGGGCGACGACAACGAGGGCTACACCACCGGCTGGGATTGGGACACCATCCGCACGGGCGCCTTGCAGCCCGTTCCCGATAGCGCCAGCAATCACGACGAGCGGTTCGGCTCGGCGCACCCCACCGGCCTGAACGCCTCGTACCTCGACGGCTCCGTGCGGCACGTCGCCTACACCGTCGATCGGTACGTATGGTGGTTCCTCTGCGTCCGCAACGATCAGACGGGCGAGGAGGCGCCGTAGTCGCGTAAGAAAGTCACTTAGGCAGCAAAGGATTCTGCGATGAAGTGCTTGCGTTTGCTTCTTCCGTCCGTGTCGTTGGGGATGCTCGTGTGTGCGTGGATTGCGGGCTGCGGCAAGGGCAGGTTTCCCGACGAGGGCGTGGTCGTTCTGGTAACCGGGAAACTGACCAACGGCGGCACTCCCTTGGAAGCCAAGCCGCCGCGTCAGACGGTCGAGGTGATATTCTCCAAGGACGAGGGGCCGGGGAAACGGCCCAATCCGAACGACGTCCACACCGTCCAAGTGAAGCCGGACGGCACCTTCACCCTGGAGGGACGCTACGGCAAAGGGATTCCGCCCGGAAAGTATCGGGTTGGTGTCCGCCAGTGGTCTTATACCCCTCCCCCCTCGGGGGGCCAGATGGATCCCAAGGTGTATCGTAGTTCCAAGGGCCTCGACTTGCTGCAGGGCAAGTTCGAGGAGAACTCCTCGCCCTTCGTCCGGGAGATCACGGACAAGGACAAGACGGTCGAGATCGACATTTCGAAGCCCCAAGGGTAAGAACCTGACCAGCGATACCCGGCTCGGCCGTGCAACCCCACGCGGTCGAGCTGGGTTTTCTATGCGCTGCGGTCCCTGTTTGGGACGCCAAGAGTTGAGCGAGGGCATTGGGACCGCCCTCGTCCGCCGGGAGATTGGGGAACGAAAGGACGCTGTTGTGAAGCACTACCGTTCGTCTTCTGCGTACGTATCGCTCGGGATGTTGCTGTGCCTAGGGAGCGCGGGCTGCGGCGGGACGGGACCGGCCAGGGAAGGCCAGGCCGGCTCGGTGACCGGCAAAGTCACCAACGCTGGCGTCCCCTTGGAGGTCAACGCCCCGCTCCTGTCGGTCGAGGTCGTGTTCGCCAAGGACGAGGGAGCAGGGAAGCAGGCCGACCCGAAGGACGTCTACCGCGCGCGAGTGAAAGAGGATGGCACGTTCCAGTTGTCCAGCGCCGGCAAGGCGATTCCGCCGGGAAAGTACCGGATCGGCGTTCGCCACTGGTCGTTTTTCGTTCCGATGGGGTCCATCACGCCGGGCCCGAGGCCCGTCAAGAAGGGTCCGTGGTTCGTCGAGGGTAAGGGCGACGACCTCCTCAAGGCGAAGTTCGACGAGGCAAGCTCGCCGATCGTCCGGGAGATCACCGAAAAAGACAGGACCGTCGACATCGACGTTTCGAAGCCCCAAGGGTAAGAACCTGGCAATCGAAACCCGGCTCGGCCGCGCAACCCCACGCGGTCGAGCTGGGTTTTCTATGCGCTGCGGTCTCTGTTTGGTGCGCCAAGAGTCGAGCGAGGGCATTGAGACCGCCCTCGTCCGCCGGGAGATTGGGGGAAGGGAAGGACGCTATTGTGAAGCACTACCGTTTGTTTTCTGCGTACTTGTCGCTCGGGATGTTGTTGTGCCTATGGAGCGCGGGCTGCGGCGGGAAGGGGCTACCGAAGGATGGCCAAGCCGGCTCGGTAACCGGCAAAGTGACCAACGCGGGCGTTCCCTTGGAGGTGAGCGTCCCGCGCGTGACGGTCGAAGTGGTGTTCTCCAAGGACGAGGGAGCAGGGAAGCAAGCCGACCCGAACGATGTTTACCGTGCCCAAGTGAAAGAGGACGGCACGTTCCAGTTGTCCCGCGCCGGCAAGGGGATTCCGGCGGGAAGGTACCGGATCGGCGTCCACCACTGGTCGTATACTCCTCAGAAGGAAGCCGTGAAGGGCGAGAAGGGGCCCGCGAAGAAGAGTCCGTCATTCGTCGCGGGAAAAGGTGAGGACCTCCTGCGGGGGAAGTTCGACGAGAGCACGTCGCCGATCGTCCGCGAGGTGTCCGAAAAGGAGAGGGTAATCGATATCGACCTCTCGAAGCCCCAAGGGTAAGAAGCTGACGAGTGAAACCCGGGCCGGCCGCGCGCCACCCCTCGCGGTCAGGCCGGGTCTTTATATGCGCTCGCGCGGCGCGTACCGCGTGTGCAAGAGCCGGTGCGACTTCTCGCCCAGGGTCCGCCCGAGAGACTCCCGATAAAGCTGCTCGATCTCCGGATTCTCGTGGGACTTGCGCAGGCGCTTCGCCTCATCCTCGCGGTAGATGGCGGCGATACGGGCCTGCCGGACCCGATTGTCGGTGAAGCGGGGCTGGCCGCCGCCGATGCGGCCGCCCGGGCAGGTCATCACCTCGACGTCCCCAAAAGGCATCTGGCACGTTTTGTGCCAGAGACTATCCTTAGAAGGAGGATCGCCGCCGTTAGGGCCCGGGAAACAATAAGTTGGGCAATTCTATTGAAGGAAACGCGGCCAGGCCCTTAGGAGATGGGAGTCAATGACAAGTAAAGAACTGATTGATCTCTTGAAGCGATTTGACCCCCAGTCCGTGGTCCGCCTGTGCATCAACTTGCCCGGCCGGGTGATCCAGACCCATGAGACCGTGTGGGTGGCCGACTACGGCAATGGGCCCCAAATCAACGCGGCCATCGATTTTCGCGGGTTCTCGGTCTACGTGGGCTGCGGCCTGGAGCAACTCGTCCGGCCCATCCCGGAGAAAGCCATCGATCTGGGCGAATACGAAAACCCGGAAGACGCCGCCCGGGTACACGACTTCTTCGTGGTCCATGCCGGCATGGACGAGCCGCTCCGCTACCCGGAGTTCGACTACGAGAATTGGATCCCGCCCCGGACCAAATCGGGTCAATACAACCCGATCATCGCCAGGATCCTGCGCGAGAAGCTGATGCGGGAGTGATCGAGAGGGATTAGGGCCTAGGGATGCGGGGCTAGTCCCTCGTCCCTCAGTTCTGACTGACCGAACTGCTTTGGGAGGAGCTGCTCGGCTTGGGCTCGGCGCTGTTGCGCTGCTCGGCGAGGTTGGTGGCGACCGTGACAAGCTGCATGGCGGCCTTGATCTCGTTCGGGCTGAAGTAGGGGCGCCGGGTCCCGTTGGCGAAACGCAACTCCTTGGCGGCCAGTTGCTCCCAGCTCATGTCGTTGTTGAGGTGCCAAGCGGCTACTTGGGCGATGCGCTGCGGGAGCTGTCCGCTGCTTAGCAGGCTGCACACCTCGCGGACGCCGGGCTTCGTGGTGAACTCGTCGATCGGTCGGATTTCGTATTTCACGGTGGGCTTGGGGTCGTGCTTGCCGTGTTCCAGGCAGACGATGGGGACGTTGAAGTGCTCGACTTTCTCGGCAGGGACGTTCATCATGCCCATGCCCATGCCACCCATGCCGCCCATGCCCATGCCGCCCATGCCCATGCCACCCATGCCGCCCATCATGCCGCCGCCGAATCCCTGGTTGCCGCCGCCGCCCCTGCCGCTGCGGCTGCTGGAGCCGCCGTAGCCCAATCCGCCGCCACCCCGTCCGGCTCTGCCGCCGCCGACCGGCGGCCCGATCGCCTGGGCCAACACCGGTACGCCGGCGAAGGCCTCGGGCAGCTTCACCGATAGGGGCTGATCGGTCTTGTTCTTGACCACCACGCGGCATTGGGTCGAGTCCTTCGGGACCAGTTGGACCTCAATGCGGCCGTCCTTGATCGCGCTGAACATCTCCACGGTCTGGGCAGGTCCCGCCGGCTTGGCCGCGGTTGCTTTGGGGGCGTCTCCCCCCGCGACCAGCAGACCGGAGACGAACACGACAGCCATCGCCAGACGCCACGTCGGCCACCATCTCCTCTTCAGTCCGGACTTCATGCGCAGGCTCCTTCGAAAAGCTCGATTCACTACCCAACGGCGAGAGAACTCCCGCCGCCAATCAGCCGGGTTGATTCCAACCTTCATGGTAACCGAGGGGCGGGGAAAAACCAAGCAGGAAAAGCCCCGGTCGGAGAGGAATCTGGCGGGAAGCAACCCCCCGCGGGAGGTGTATACAACCTGTTGGCTGTATGCCGCTTGCGATGGTCCTCGGGGCTCGTAAAACAATAAGTTGGGCAATTTTATTGAAGGAAACGCGGCCAGGGAAAGGCGGTTGCGCAGAAGCGAGTGGTCAGCCGGGGCCGCGTTTCCTTCAATAAGGATTGGGAAAACCGCAACTTTCCAGTAGCTTCAGCAATGGGAAAGCAAGGACTGCTGCGCGGCCTTGCTTTCCCATATTTGCCCAACTTATTGTTTTACGAGCCCTCAGCAGCGCAGCCATCTTGCCTGTCTTTCGGGACACAGGCAGCAAGCCTGCGCTACGGCAGAAACAAGCCTGTGCCACGCTACAAAGGGCCCGTCCCATGCCGCATGCGGCAAGAGTCGCCGGCGTGCTATGGTTGACAGCCGGGGCAAAGGTCCTTAGACTCCGTGGTTTTAGCTCACTCGAGGAGTTCGCAATGGCTTATAAGATCCACTTTGGCCCCTTAAGCCAGTCGCCGTCGAAGAGGACCCGGCGCCGAGGCTCGACTGCGCTGTTGACGGTCCTCGTGGTCGGCATGCTTGCCGGTTTGGGTTGGCTGCAGTGGTACAATCCTGGCACGTCCGCGGCGATTACCGGCGCGGCAAGCGAGGGCGCGGCTGCGGGCGAGAAAGCCCCCGCCTCCACCGCCCAAGAGAAACCATCGGGCGTGATGCTGCTTCAGCCCTTTCGCGATCCGAAGTTCGTCTTGGGTGAGAAGATCGCCCTGTCGGTCAACGTGCTGATCGCGTTGCTGGGGCTCGGCTACGCCTTGATGCTCGTGGGCGAGGTGAAGAACGCCGACCAAGGCACGCCCCGCATGCAGGAGATCGCCCGGGCCGTGCGCGAAGGGGCCAATGCCTACTTGGGCCGGCAGTTCCGCGTGGTGGGCGTCTTGATCGTGGTGATCACGCTTCTCTTGTACTTCGCGGCCAAGGCGGGAGGCTCGGAAGAAGCCATTGCCCTGGGCCGGGCGATTGCCTTCCTGGTCGGATCGAGTTTCTCGGCGACCGTCGGTCTTGTCGGCATGCGCATGGCCACCGTGGGCAACCTTCGCGTGGCGGCCGCGGCGAAGACGAGCTTCGGCAAGGCCCTCCAGTTGGGCTACCGCACCGGCACGATCACCGGAATGCTCACCGACGGCCTGGGCCTGCTGGGCGGCTCGATCATCTTCCTGGTCTACGGCGAGCGCGCGTACGAGGCCCTCTTGGGCTTCGGCTTCGGCGGCACGCTCTTGGCCTTGTTCATGCGCGTCGGCGGCGGCATTTACACCAAGGCGGCCGACGTGGGCGCCGACCTGGTCGGCAAGCTCGAGGCCGGCATCCCCGAGGACGACCCCCGTAACGCCGCGACCATCGCGGACAACGTGGGCGACAACGTCGGCGACTGCGCCGGAATGGCGGCCGACATCTTCGAGAGCTATGAAGTGACCATCGTGGCCGCCATGATCCTCGGCATCGCCAGCTTCGGCCACAAGGGAGTGATCTTCCCCTTGCTGGTCCGCGCCATCGGCGTCTTGGGGAGCATCGTCAGCACCTACACGGTGCGGGCCGGAGAGAAGGGCTCGGTGGCCGCGGCCATGGGGAGCGTCAACCGCGCGTTTGTCCTGGGCTCTACGTGGAGCGTGCTCGGGTTCATCCTGCTGGGCCTCGTCTACCTGCAATTCTCGCCCGGTTACCTAGCCAACTATCCCCAATGCGCCGCGGGGTTTCCCGGCGCGACCGCGGAGAACGTGACCGCCGGCTTGCCGGGGTGGGCCACGCTGAGTTTTCTGGGCATCGCCGGCCTGGACATGCGGCCGGCCTGGACCTGCCTGATCGGGATCATCCTGGCGGTGTTTCTCAACAAGTGTACCGAGTACTACACCGGGACCGAGTTTGCCCCCGTGAAGAGCCTGGCCAAGTCGTGTCAGACTGGACACGCGACGAACATCATCCAGGGCTTGGCGGTGGGTTATGAGAGCACGGTCGCGGCGGTGATCATCATCTGCGCGGCCATCATGGCCAGCGTGTTGATCTACTGGGGGACGACGCCGACGTTCATGGCATTCGGCGTGGCCATGTGCGGCATCGGCATGTTGACCCTCACCGGCAACACGATCTCCATGGACGTCTTCGGCCCGGTGGCCGACAATGCCAACGGCATCGGCGAAATGGGTTACGACAAGGCCGAGATGGGCGAGGAGCAGTACAAGGTGGCCCGGCAGACCCTGGCCGATCTGGATGCGGTGGGCAACACCACCAAGGCCATCACCAAGGGGATCGCCATCGGTTCGGCGGTGATCGCGGCGGTCTCGCTGTTCAACAGTTTCATCGTTTCCGTGGGCTCGGCGGGGAAGGGAGAAATGGAACGCATCTCCAGCCTGGTCTACGAAAAGGTGGCCTCGATGCTGACCATCTCCGATCCCACGCTCTTCATCGGCATGTTGATCGGCGGGGCGGTGCCGTTCCTGTTCAGCTCGATGACGATCCGCGCGGTGGGCCGGGCGGCCTTTCTGATCGTCAAGGAGGTCCGCCTCCAGTTCCGCGACAAGGCGATCTGGGAGGGGACCAAGAAGCCCGATTACGGCCGCGTCGTGGACATCTGCACCACGGAGGCCCAGAAAGAGCTGATCGGGCCGGGTCTGCTGGCGATCCTCATGCCGGTGCTGGTGGGCTTTGTGTTGGGGCCGATCGCCCTGGCCGGGTACCTGGGCGGGATGATCGTCACCGGGCAGCTCTTGGCGGTCTTTATGGCCAATGCCGGCGGCGCCTGGGACAACGCCAAGAAGACGATCGAGGACGAGCCGAGCAATCCCGCGGCCAACACCGGCAAGGGGAGCGAGCGTCACAAGGCGGCCATCACGGGCGACACGGTGGGCGACCCCCTGAAGGACACCGCCGGCCCGGCCATCAACCCCTTGATCAAGGTGATGAACATGGTCGCCCTCTTGAGCATTCCCTTGATCCTGCCGTACAGCAAGACCGTGATCGACAAACTGCGGGCCGTGGGCGTCGAGGCGACCTACAAGCCGGTCGACACGATGTTCTGGAGCGTGGTCGTGATCGGGCTGCTGGGCTTGATCTGGGCCGTCTGGCAATCGAAGCGCGAGACGCCGGAAACGGGGGATTGATTGGCGTAAAGGCGCGACTCCGTGGCGGGTGGCGGGGGGCGAGTAACTAATGAGCCTTGAGGATGGCAGGGCAAATCTCGCTTTGCAGTTCTCACTTCACACTGTTCACTTTGCACTTCCCCCCGCGCGTCACCCACCACCCGTCACCCACCACGCGTCACCCGCCACCCGCTGGCCGCAGTTTTACAGAAGTCACAGCGCGCGGAGCGCCGCGATGACTTCCTCGTCGTGGCCCTCCACCCGCACGCTTTTCCACACGCGGCGGACGACGCCCTCGGCGTCGATCAGATACGTGGACCGCTGGATGCCCATCGCTCTCTTGCCGAAGCGGGTCTTCTCCCCCCAGGCCCCGTAGGCCGTGGCCACGGCGTGGTCGGTATCGGCCAGGAGGCGGAAGTTCAACTGGTACTTGTCGCGGAACCGGCCGTGGCTGGCCGCGTCGTCGGCGCTGACGCCCAAAACCACGGCCCCGAGCTTGGCCAGCTCGGCCTTGCGGTCCCGGAAGGAACAAGCCTCCCGGGTGCAGCCGGGGGTGTCATCGCGGGGGTAGAAATAGAGGACGACGGGCCTGCCCTGCAATTGGCTCAGCGTGACTTGAGTCCCATCGTCGGCGAGTAGGGTGAAATCGGGTGCCTTGCTTCCCGGCTCGATCCAGTCTCCCATTAGGCTCTCCGGCACGGTTGGGGGGTATCGCAGTTTCCGCTCCTACTTGTCGAATTGTACGGCTCGCGGCAAACTTCCCGGGCAAGGGACAGGTGCCGTTTGCCGCACAGCGGCCCGCGACCAACCTTCGGTCGGTGCCCGGCTTCGCACAAACGGCACCTGTGCCCTTCTGTTTGCACGGCGAACAGCCTCTGTTTACAATAGCATTTGGGGATTTGGGGGCTACTGTTCCGGAGAAGGTGATAGTGGGCGAGAGTTCGGTCGATTCCGCGGCGGCGCGGCCGGCCGGCCCTGCGCTGGAGCGGGCCATGGCGGCGGCGCAAACCGCCGAAGACAATCGCGGGCGCGACATCGTGGTGCTCGACATGCGCGAGCTGACCTCGATGTTCGACTATTTTGTGCTGGCCACCGGCACCAGTCGCCGCCAGCTTCACGCCATCAGCGAAGAGATCGACCACGTCCTGGAAGAGCGGATGGGCGACCGCCGCCTGGGCATCGAAGGCTACGACCGGAGCCGCTGGATTCTCCTGGACTACGGGGACGTCGTGGTCCATCTGTTCGACGCCGAGACGCGGGCCTACTACGCCCTGGAGGACCTTTGGGCCCAGGCGAAGCGGGTGCCGTGGCAGGGATGAGCATTCTCCTGGAACTGCGAAGGCGCTTCGGCCAGGCGCTGGCTGACTTGGGGGGCGACGTGCCAAGTCTGCTGGAGATGGTCCAGCCGAGCCAGGACCCCAGCTTCGGCGATTATCAGGCCAATCTGGCGATGCCGTTGGGCAAACAGTTGGGCCGTCCGCCGCGAGAGGTGGCCCAGGAGATCGTCGCCCGGCTCGACCTGTCCGATCTCTGCCTGGCGCCGCAAATCGCCGGTCCGGGGTTCATCAACCTCCGCGTGCGCGACGAGTGGCTGGCCGAGCGACTGGCGTCGGCGGTCGGGGACGATCGACTGGGCGTCCCCAAGGTCGCCAGCCGGCGGACGTTCGTGATCGACTATTCGGCCCCGAACGTGGCCAAGCCGATGCACGTCGGCCACATCCGCTCCACCGTGATCGGCGATGCCCTGTACCGGACGCTCCAGTTCCTCGGTCACCGGGTGATCAGCGACAATCACCTCGGCGACTGGGGCACGCAGTTCGGGATGATCCTGTACGGGTACAAGCACTTTCGCGATCCGGAAGCCTACCGCCGCGACCCGGTGCAGGAATTGGCCCGGGTCTACCGGCTCGTGCGGCGTATATGGGACTACCAAGAGCGGAAATCTCAGCTCCACGATAAGCAAGACCGGGTTCAAGTACTGAGAAACACTGTTGCTGGTCTCCAGCAGAAGGATCAGCTCGGCAGAAAGGGCAAACAAGCCGCTATCGATCGCGCCATCGCTCAATGTGACAAAGCAGAGGCCGAAGTCGCCGACGTGCAATCCGCTGTTCAAAACGACGAGGCCGACCCGGACTTCCGGCCAATTGCCGACGAACACGCTGCAAACATTGGCGAGAACGTGCTTAACGAAACCGCCAAGCTCCACGCCGGCGACCAGGAAAACGTGCGTCTGTGGCGCGAGTTCATGCCGTATTGCCTGGACGAAATCGAGAAAGTCTATCGTCGCCTCGGCGTGCGGTTCGACTACGCCTACGGCGAGAGCTTCTATCACGACCGCTGCGGGCCGCTGGTGGACGAGCTTCTGCGGCGCGGGATCGCCGAGGAAAGCGAAGGGGCCGTGTGCATTTTTGTCGAGGGCGAGAAGGTCCCGATGATCGTCCGCAAGCAGGACGGGGCCTTTCTGTATGCCACGACCGATCTGGCCACGCTTCGCTACCGCATGGAGACCTGGCGCCCCAATGCGATCCTCTATGTCGTGGATCACCGCCAGTCGCTCCATTTCGACCAGCTTTTCGCCACGGCCCGGCGCATGACCTATGCCGACGTCGAGCTAGAGCACGTGAGCTTCGGCACCGTGCTCGGCGAAGACGGGCGCCCGTTCAAGACGCGGTCCGGCGAGACCGTCGGCCTGGAGGGGCTGCTGGACGAGGCGGTCCGCCGCGCCCGGCAGATCGTCGAGACCAACGACAACGCCAAGCCGGACGGCCCCGAGCTATCGCCCGAGCAGCGGGGCCGAGTGGCCGAGACCGTGGGCATCGGGGCCCTCAAGTATGCCGACCTCTCGCAGAACCGAACCAGCGATTACGTGTTCAGCTACGACAAGATGCTGGCCATGAACGGCAACACCGCCACGTACATGCAGTATGCGTACGCCCGGGTGCGGAGCATCTTCGCCAAGGGGGGCGTGGACGTGGAGGCCCTGCGAGCGTCGGGGGCCCCGATCCTGCTGGGTACCCCGGCCGAGCGGGCCCTCGCGCTGGAACTGCTCCGTTTCGGCGAGGCGTTGGACCTGGTCGTGGCCGACTACCGGCCCAATCAGCTCACGAGCTACCTGTTCGAGCTGGCCAACTGCTATTCGACGTTCTTCGAGAAGTGCCCGGTCCTGCGGGCCGAGACTGCGGAGCTGCGCCAAAGCCGGCTGGTGCTCTGCGACCTCACCGCGCGGACGATCCGCCAGGGGCTGGAGCTTTTGGGGATCGACGTGGTGGAGAAGATGTAGAGGGTAGTAGGCAGCGGGCAGACGGCAGAGGGATTCAGAGCCGGGCCGTGTCGGCCCGGTCATGCCGCGGGTGGCTGGGGCAAAGCGGTGTAGCCCCCGTACTGGCGAACGGACGAAAGCGCCGGATTGGCGCTCCCTCGGCTTGGTGGTATGCTTGTGTCGGTAGCCGTTTCCGGCCTGACTGAGGGGTGAAGCATGTCCACTGGGATCCTTGATCGGGATGTCGCCTCGACTCCTGTCGCCATAATCGACTTCGAGACAACGGGCCTCAACCCCGGCGTTGACCGCGTTGTTGAGGTGTCGGTCGTTCGCATGGAGCCGGGTTCCGAGCCGATTCTGGCGTTTGACACCCTCGTCAATCCGCAGCGCCCGATGGCAGCGACGGAGATCCACGGCATCACGGATGAGGACGTGGTCGATGCGCCCGAGTTCTCCGAGATTGCGACGCACCTGATGAACGCCATCTCCGATTGCGTCGTTGCGGCATACAACGTTTACTTCGACATGCGTTTTCTGGATTATGAGATAAGCCGCGCGCGGCTGCGGGCAGAGGCTCCGCACTTCTGTCTGATGTATCTCCGACCGATGCTTGGACTAGGGGGGCGATGTTCTCTGGAATGTGCCTGCCAAGCGCACGGCATCGCTCATCCGTCCGCGCACGTGGCTGCTCACGATGTTCAGGCATCCGCGCATCTGATGCGCGTTTACATGGATGCGATGCGGGCCCGGGGGATAAGAACCTTTCGCGACCTAGCGGCGCTCAAGCGGTACAAGTTCGTCGATAGCTTCGCCTGCGATCCTCTTCCCCGGTGTGGTGGCGAAGCCCTCGCGCCCGCTCGCCTAAAGTCCCGGACGGCGTCCGTGGTGAGACCAGAGCCGCAACGCGCTACGCGAGTCGAGCCGGTCCCGGCGAAGATGACGTCGAACGCGATGCTGGGGATGTACTGGGACGGGTTGAAGGCCGCAGTCTCCGATCTGGTCATCACTGATGAGGAGATCGAAAGCCTCCTTCGCAAGAAAGAGGAGTTGGGACTTCCCGACGAGCAAGTGAAGGTTCTCCATGCGCGCTTGTTTTCGAGCGTGATCTCTCGGTTCATTGAGGATTACTGGCTGGACGCCCGAGAAGAGGAAGTGCTCAGGCGACTTTACAGATGCCTCAGCCGACTGGGTTGGGCCCCCGGGCAATAGGGGGATGATAGCGGGGAAGGACGCAATGGACTACGTGGCGATCGACTTCGAAACAGCGAATGAGGAAAGGTCGAGCCCGTGTGCTTTGGGAGTGGTGGTCGCCCGGGCGGGAACGATCGTCGAGAAAAGGTCGTGGCTGATACGCCCGCGAGAACTCTATTTCAACCCATACAACACGGCAATTCACGGCATAACGGCGGACGACGTCGTCGACCAGCCCGAGATCTCGGAGCTTTGGGACACGTTTCGGCCATACTTCGAGAGCGATATTGTCGTTGCCCATAACGCCGGGTTTGACATGAGTGTGCTCAGGAATACCCTGAGTCTTTACGGTATCCCTTGGCCCTCGGCGCGATACCTGTGCACTAGGTTGATCTCAAGGCACACGTGGCCTGGGCTCCTGAGCTACAGCCTTCAGTCCGTTGCCGATCTTCTTGGGATAGAATTCGTCCATCACGACCCCGCCGAAGATGCGTTCGCGTGCTCTGAGGTTGCAAGAAGAGCATGTGAGAAGGTACGCGCCAAATCGATCGAGGACCTGACGATTTGCCTGGACATCCGACTTGGATGGCTGTCTTCAGACGACTATAGGGCACCAAAGAAGCGGTGCGCGGGTTCGAACTATCAGAAAACCCGGATTGGCGATCTCGCCCCTTCGTCAACGGATTTCGATCCGGAGCATCCGTTGTTTGGCCGTACGGTCGTCTTCACGGGGACCCTTACGTCAATGCCGCGCAGGGAGGCTATGCAGCGCGTCATCGATGTAGGCGGAACATGCGGAACATCCGTCGGGAAGAACACCGACTATTTGGTCCTCGGGGATCTTGATTTCCGCAAACTACGTGGGGGAGAGAAGAGTGCCAAGCTGAAGGCGGCAGAAGCGCTGATCGCACGCGGTGGTGAACTGGAGGTGATCCCGGAAGAGGACTTCATGAAGCTCCTTTCGGGGTAGCGGCCGGGGAGACGCGGCTCAAGTTTCTCGATCCGTCTCGTCCGGGCCGTCCTTCACCCATTGAGCAGCGCTTCGAACTCATCCTCTGTGATAACGCGCACGCCGAGTTGGCGGGCCTTTTCGAGTTTGCTGCCCGCTTCTTCGCCCGCGATGAGAAAGTCGGTATTCTTCGAGACACTGGAGGCCGCGCGGCCCCCGTGCCGGGTTATGACCTCGTGAATCTCGTCGCGGCTGTACCGCTTCAGCGTGCCCGTCACCACGAACGTCTTGCGTTCCAGCGGGCGCGGTCCGGCGGGCGCCGATGCGACGGACTCCATCTTCACGCCCAGCTTTCTCAGGTCCTCTATGGTCTGGCGGCCGAACGGGCTGTGGACGTAGTCGTAGACGCTCTGCGCGATGATAGGCCCGACCTCATTGACCGTGCTCAAGTCAGAGACGTTCGCACCGACCAGAGCGTCCATCGTACGGAAGTTCTCAGCCAGGACCGCCGCCACTCGCCCCCCCACATGACGGATAGCCAAAGCGTTAAGAAGTCTCGCTAAGTCCCGAGATTTGCTTTTTTCGATGTAGCCGAGCAGTTTCTCCGCCTCCTTTGCGCTCATTCGCTCAGTCGTTTTGAGACCCGCAAGCTGCTCCAACTTCAACTCGTAAAGATCGGCGCAGGTATGCACCAGCCCCTCATCGACCAACTGGTCAATTGCCTTATCCCCGAGATCGCCGATGTTCATCGCTTCCTTTCTTGCGTAGTGGCCGATTGCCGCCTTCGCCCTGCCCTCGCGGGAATCGTTTTGCGCTCTAAGCGTAACCGGTTTCTTCCTACGCAGCGCCTCCAAATACTCGTTGTCCGCGGGTCGGAGGTCCATCCGAAGCCCCGCTGCCGCGAGTCGTTCAACTGTTCGCCGATGGTCTTTCGCTTGGAAGTATTCGTACACTGGCTGCGCAAGAATAGGCCCCACGCCGTTGACTCGCCCCAGTCGCTCTTGCGACGCGTTGAGAAGAGCGCGCATGGAGCGAAAAGCCTCCGCAAGCGCGGCCAAGGCCCTGCCCCCAACATTGGGCAAAGCAAGGGCGTATAGCAGGCGGGGCAAACCGCGGTCCTTGCTTTCTTCAATTCCTTCCAAGATTCTCTCGGAACGATTCTCGCCCCACGTCCGGATCCACTCCAACGCGGTCAACTTCTCCGGAGTCAGGCGATACAGGTCGCCGTAAAACGTCACCAGCCCTTCGGCGACCAACTTGTCTACTAGTTCGTCCCCCAGCCCCTCGATGTCCATGGCGTTGCGGCTGGCGTAGTAGCGGATCCGCTCCTTGACCTGGGCCGGGCATTCCACGTTCGGGCAGCGGATGTAGACGCCCCCTTCGTCCTTGACCAGCCTCGTGCCGCACTCGGGGCATTTCTCCGGGAAGACGAACTTCTTGAGCGGGCCCTTGCGCTCGTGCTTCTCCACGCGCACAATGTGCGGGATGATCTTGCCGGCCTTCTCGACCACCACCACGTCCCCCTCGCGCACGTCCTTGCGCTCGATCTCGTCGGCATTGTGGAGGCTGGCGCGGCTGACCGTGGTCTCGGCGAGCTGGACGGGCTCCAGGTCGGCCACCGGCGTGATCGTGCCCGTCTTGCCGACCTGCACGCGGATGGCGTTGAGCCGGGTCTTGGCCTCGTACTTCTCGAACTTGTAAGCGATCACCCAGCGGGGACACTTCGAGGTCGCCCCGAGCCGCTCCCGCTGCTGGAGCGAATTGACCTTCAGCACCAGCCCGTCAATCTCGAAGTCCAGCTCGTGGAGCCGCTCGATCAGCTCCTCGCAGTGCGCGACGGCGGCGTCGAAGGAGCCGAAGCAGGCCACCTCGGGCGTGGCCGGCAGCCCGCAAGTCTGCACCTTCGCCAGGAACTCCGTATGGGTGCGGACCGCGAGGCCCTCGACGTAGCCCGTGCTGTGGCAGAAGAACCGCAACCGGCGCTCGGCACAGAGCCGCGGGTCCAAGAGGCGGATGCTGCCGGCGGTGACGTTCCGCGTGTTGGCAAACGGCTTCTCTCCCCGCTTCTTTTGCAGCTCGTTCAGGGCCACGAGGTCCGAGTTGGTCATGTAGACCTCGCCGCGGACTTCGAGGACGGGGGGCACGTCGCGGCCCAGCAGGCGCAGCGGCACGCCGCCGACGGTGCGGACGTTGTGGGTCACGTCGTCGCCGACGCGGCCGTTGCCGCGGGTCACGCCGCGGACCAAGAGGCCGTCTTCGTAGATCAGGGCCACGGCCACGCCGTCGATCTTCAACTCCACGACCCACTGGATCTTCTCGCCGGGCAGGAGCTTGGCGGTGCGGTCGCCGAACTTCTTCAGCTCCTCGATGCTGTAGGTGTTCTCGATCGAGAGCATCGGGATGCGATGCTCGACCTGGCGGAGGCCCTCGACCGGCTGCTCGCCCACCCGCTGCGTGGGGCTGTCCGGGGTGATGAGTTCCGGGTGGGCGGCCTCCAGCCTCTTGAGCCGCTCCACCAGGCGGTCGTACTCCAGGTCGCTGATCTCGGGGGCGGCCTCGACGTAGTACTTGCGGTCGTGGTGGCGGATCTCCTCTCTGAGCCGGGCGATTTCCTCAGCAGGGTCGCGGGACATGGCAACGCTCCTTGAAGGAGGGAGCTGTCAGCAGACAGCTATCAGCCGTCAGCTATCAGCCGCCCGGTGTCGGTTGGGACAAGACTCCGACGCTTCAAGCTGATCGCTGAAAGCTGATAGCTGATAGCTGTCCGCTTCATTCGCACCCGCACGCCACGACGCACGAAGCCCCCCGCGGCAAGTTGGGGATCAAACAGAGGAACTTCAGCGGCCCCGGGCCGGTGTTGCGGAACTGGTGCGGCTGGTTGGGCGGGATGAAGACCACCGTGCCCGGCCGCAGCGGGTTCTCCAAATTGCCTTCCATGACCACTCCCGAGCCCTCCAGGACGAAGACCTCGTGCTCGTACTCGTGGGCGTGCTTGGGCGTGTTGCCGCCCGGGTCAATCTCGAACTGCCGCATGATGAAGTTCGCGGCGCCGTCCCGCTCGCCGATGAGGCAGCGGGTGCGGGCGCCCACGGCGCCTTCCATTTCCACGGGCGCCAGCTCGATCCGCTCGTAGTGGACGACTTTCATGGGAGAATCCTCGACTAACGTGATGAGAGAGTCAAGAGTCGAGAGTCCAGAGTCGAGAGGCAACGGGAACCCTCTCCGAGCACTCATCCCTCATCATTCATCGCTCAACTCTCGACTCTCAACTCTCGACTCTTCGCCGATGAAAAAACCTCAAGGCTGACGACTCCCAGCGCCGTGTCGGCCTCCGCCAAGGAAACCTCACAGCCGTCCGCCTCGAGGTCGCTGCCGCACGGAAGCGGAAGGCCTCGTGCGACACCTGAATAAGTTTATGAGAATCGTCGGCAAGTTGTCAATAGGTCGCTTGCACGCCGCGCCGCCGACGATTATCCTGGCAGTCCCACCGCGATCGTGCCGACTTGAACTTGACTTCTGGAGGACATCCACATGGGTATCATGGACAACAAAGCGAGGATGGGTTGTGGCGGGTGCGTGAGCCGGCGCCGGTTTCTCGCCGGTTGCGCCGCGTGTGCGGCGGGGACGGCCGGATTGACGGGCCTGGGCGTGCCATCGGCGGCGGCCGAGCCCGCCGTCAAGCCAAAAGTCCGCCTGGTCTTCTCCACCAGCCCCAACACCGGCCCGATCTGGCCGAACATCGGGTTCGATTTCGAGCCGCCGAAGCGGCAGTTGATGGCCAAGCTCGCCGCGGCCTGCCCGAATATCGAGTTCCTCCCGGCGACCGTGCAAAGCGGGCAAGAGGCGCAGGAACTCCTGGCCGGGGACAAGGACAAGAACATCGACGGCTACATCGTCTACCTGATGGCCTGCTGGACCGGCGTGCCGGCGGCGATTGCCGCGTCGAAGAAGCCGACGGTCTTCGCCGACATGCTCTACGGCGGCTCGGGCGAGTTCCTGATCCAGAACGCAGCGGCTCGGCGGCAGAAGATGAACGTCGCCTGCGTCACCTCGTCCCGCCTGGACGACATTGCCGAGGCGGCCCGGTGCTTCGAGGTCCTCAAGAGGCCCGGCGGCTCGGTGGAATCCTTCCTCGCCGCGGTCAATGAGGCCCGCAAGAAGGGAACCAAGCCCGCCGGCGACCTGGCCTGCACCGCCGATCCGGTGAAGACTATCGACCCGGCGGAATGCCTGAAGAAGCTCGGCGAGTCGACGGTCCTCGTGGTGGGGGGCAACCCGGGCAGCTTCGTCCAGGCCGTCAAGGATGTTTTCGGCACGAAGGTCCTGGGCATGGACTTCAAGGAACTCAACCAGCTCTATCTCAAGGCCGACCGCGACGAGGCCCAGGAGATCGCCGACCGCTGGATCCGCACCGCGGAGAAAGTGATCGAGCCGAAACGCGACGAGATCGTCAAGTGCGGGGCCATGTACCTCGCGATGAAGGCCCTGATGAAGAAGCACGGCGCCCAGGCGATCACGATCAATTGCCTCGGCGGGTTCTACGGCGGTCACATCACGGCCTATCCCTGCCTCGGGTTCCACCAGTTGAACAACGACGGCCTGGTCGGCGGGTGCGAGGCCGACATCACCTCCGCGATCACCATGCTCGTGATGACCCATTTGACCGGCCGGCCGGGCTACATCTCCGATCCCGTGATCGACACCTCCAAAAACCAGATCATCTATGCCCATTGCGTGGCCCCCAACAAGATGTTCGGCCCGCAGGGACCGTCCAATCCGTATCACATCCGCAACCACTCTGAGGACCGCAAGGGGGCCGTGGTCCGCTCGCTGATGCCGCTGGGCTACATGACCACGACCGTCGAGTTTCAGCCGTTCCGCAAGGAGGTCCTCTTCCATCAGGGCAAGAGCGTGGAAAACGTGGACGAGGACAAGGCCTGCCGCAGCAAGCTGGCCGTCGAGGTCAAGGGGGACATCGAAAAGCTGATGAACGAGTGGGACCACTGGGGCTGGCACCGGGTGACCGTGTACGGGGACCTCAAGGAGCCGGTGCGGCAAATGGCCGATGCCCTGAAGATGCGCGTTGTCGAAGAGGCATAGCCGCCGTGGGGCAGGTTGGCAACCTGCCCCCACGAGACAAGGCGGCGCGGGTTGCCGACCCGCCCAGGGCGGAATAAAATTCCGCCCTACGTATCCATGGAAAACGCCACCCCGACTTTCATCCGCGCCGTACTGAAGCCCCGCAAGGCCCGGCCGTTCTACGGACGCCACCCCTGGGTCCTCGATACGGCGATCGACCGCGTCGAGGGCGTGCCGGCGGACGGCGACGCCGTGGATCTAGTCTCCGACAAGGGCAAGTTCATCGCCCGCGGACTCTATAACAGCCGCAGCCGGATCCGCATGCGCCTTTACACGTGGCAGCAGTCCGAGCCGCTCGACGCGGCGTTCTGGCGGCGGCGCTTGGAGGCGGCCATAGACCTCCGCAAGCACCTGGGCTACGACGACCCGCAGGGGGCGGCGCGGCTGGTCTTCAGCGAGGGCGACGGCCAGAGCGGCCTGGTGATCGATCGCTACGGCGACTACTTGGCCGTCCAGGTGACTGCCCTGGGCATGGCGGTGCGCCTGGCGCAGATCGTGCCGATCCTGGTCGATCTCGTACACCCCCGCGGCATCGTGATCCGCACCGAGCGCGGCATGACCCAGGCCGAGGGGATCGAGCTTCGCGACGGGCCCTACTGGGGAGAGATGCCCCAGGGGCCGGTGTTCATCGAGGAGCACGGCCTGCGCTACGGCGTCGATCTGGCCGAAGGGCACAAGACCGGCTTCTACCTCGACCAGCGAGAGAACCGGCGCGAGGCGGCCCGGTATCTCCGCGGCCGCCGCGTGCTGGACTTGTTCTGCTACACGGGCGGGTTCAGCGTCGCCGCCTCGGCCCTCGGCGACGCGAGGGAAGTCCTCGGTGTGGACACGAGCGAGAAGGCCGTCGCCATGGCCCGGGCCAACGCGGAGCTCAACGGGCGAACCAATTGCCGCTTCCAGACCGGCGACTGCTTCGAGGCGATGGAGTCGCTCGGAAAAGCGGGGGAACGCTTCGGGGCGGTGATCCTCGATCCGCCCAAGTTCGCCCGCAGCCGCTCAGCCCTCAACGAAGCCCTCCGGGCCTACCACTGGCTCAACCGCCTGGCCGTGCAGCTTTTGGAGCCGGGCGGGATTCTGGTCACGTGCAGTTGCTCGGGCCACGTGACCCGGGAGGATTTCTTCGACATGCTCCTCGGCGTGGCCCAGCAGACGGGCCGGGACATTCAGATCCTCCAGCAGCGCGGGGCCTCGCCGGATCATCCCATCGCGGTCACCTGCCCGGAGGGGGAGTATCTGAAGTGCTTCGTGTGCCGGGTAATCTGATGGGACTGTCAATATGTGAGCAAGAGTCGGTCTGCCACCACCTCCGATTCCAGGGTCCTGCCGTTCATTTGGAATCGGCGGAGCATCGATCGCCCGCAGTTCACTAGCGCCTCACGCTCGAATAGCCCTTTGGGAATCGGGAGATGACACGTTACCTCCCCGGAACGCTTGGTCCCATCAATGCTAACTGCGACGAATACGCCGCGTCGTTTGCAGCGGGCGGTAACGTCGAAGAGGCGCCGCAAACCAAACGACTGGGCACCATACAAGATGGCTTGGCTGTGGGCGTATGGCGGATCGCAGTAGATCACGTCACCTGACTGTGCTCGATCCATAGCCGCTTCGTAATCCATAACTGAGAACGTGGTGCCCGACGTTCGCTTGTGCCATTCGTCTACCCTACGGGCGAAACTCTCAGGCGGAATAGGGTTGTGGATACCGCACGGCGTTGACATGTAACCGTCTGCTTGACGAAAGCGCACCACACCACCGTAGCAGGCGCGGCAGAGAAAGAGCAAGTCCGCCCCGTTTGGCTCTGCATTATAGGAAGCCTTGATCCGCTCGTATCCCTCTTTCTTGTCGCCAATCTTGGCGTCCGCGTATCGTTCCGCATACCAGCGCTTCAGAGTTGCGGGGGACTTGCTGAGGGTTCGCCAGATTTCCATCAAGGGAGAAAACGCGTCAGATGCGAAGCCACGGTCCGGCGCTAAGGTCCCCAAGACGGCGCCGCTTCCCAAGAACGGTTCGTGGTACGCTCCGAAATGCTCCGGGAAGTAGGACGCTATCTCGTGGGCGAAACGCTGTTTGTTGCCGATCCACTTTAGGAGTTGCGCCTTGAACGGCCTGATCCGCGCGGCCAGCTCCTCGGAACCGAACAACCATTGCTGATTCATCTGCGCTCCTCGCTAACATGGGAATCGCTCGCCAGCCGTCTCTTATATCCGATTTTCGGATATGTGGCAAGCCCCGCCGTCGTCGATTCCTTCCCGGTTTCCTTCCGAATCCTTGCCGTGTTTCGGCCGATAAGTCCGAAGTTGGGATGGATCCGCCCTGCTTCGCCCCACATTCAGTATGGAAACGCTCCACCCACAAGAAGAACACAGTGCCTTGCTGGCGTTGTTGCGCCAGATTCGGCTCGACGCGAAGTTGCGTCAAGTGGACTTGGCCGAACGATTAGGGCAACCCCAATCCTTCGTCAGCAAGTACGAATCCGGCGAACGCCGGCTAGATATACTGGAATTGCGTTCAGTTTGCAAGGTGGTAGGCATCTCTCTTGAGGACTTTGTCGCCAAACTGGAGGAACGGCTACCGTGAGACCAGACCAGAGATTCCAGCGGCAGCCCAAACACTTCTGGGCGAATGTTCGGAGCATCAGCCAGAAGCTCGGCTACACAGAGCGGGGGGAGGGGGTTATCAAGGTCCCGTCCCTCACGCAAATGGGGGAGGCGTTGGCCCGTTTGGGGCTTCGTTCGGAGCACCTGTTCGACGCTGCGGGCAAGGCGACAGCTTTAGGGCAAAGCCTCCACGACTACTTCACCTTTCGCGCCGAGGTTCTGAACAACACGGTCGAGCCCCTGTTGATGACGGTGGAACAGGCAGCAAAGCTGTTCGCCGAGCACAAGCGACGCCTACGCCCTTCTTGCCCGATCCCGATGAACAAGCAGAAGGGAAAGAAGAAGACCGCAGCCTATTTCACGGGCTTGATCAACATGCTCATCGAGGCCGGCGCCAAAGGGTACCCGTGCGATTTTGACCCCAGACAGTTGACGACGATTACGCTTCAGGATTCGCCGTTGCGGACCCTTGCTCGGCGGATCGACGGCGCGTTCCCAAGAGCCGTCAATCCCGTCGCCGTTTGGGAGATCAAGGAGTATTACTACACGACGACCTTCGGCAGTCGGGTGGCAGACGGAGTGTACGAGACACTGCTCGACGGAATGGAATTGGAGGAACTGCGGGAACACGAGAAGATCGACGTGAAGCACTATCTCATGGTCGACGCCCACTACACATGGTGGGATTGCGGCAAGTCGTATCTGTGCCGGATCGTCGATATGCTCCACATGGGGTACGTGGACGAAGTGCTTTTCGGTCGAGAGGTAGTTGCCGAAATGCCCCGGATCGTCAAGGAATGGGTCGCCTTAGCGGCGGCGGCCGAAAGGGGCCAGCGGACATGAGCGGGGCCGATGCTAATCCCCGATCGCGTCGGCCGGGTTGGCGATCAGCTCCTCGATGCAGACCGCCTTGTGATTCTTGAAGGCCCCGGGCCGGGCGCGGAACTTGGGGACCCCTTCGACCGAAACCAAGAGCGGCCCGTGGACGTCCTTCTGCGTGGTGATCACGTCGCCCACGCGGAGCCCGATCAGCTCGCCCGCGGAGATCTTGGCGCTCGCCAGGCGCACGTCGAGTCCCACCAGCGAGCTGCGCAGGGTCTGCCGGATCTGCTCGATGTTCTCCGGCGTTGCCACGCGCCGCCCGTAGGCGACCCAACTGTTGGCGGAGAGCTTGCCGCTGATCCGCTCGATGGCATTGTAGGGGATGCAGAGGTTCATCATGCCGCGGACCTCGCCCAGGGCGAGCTCGAAGCTGATCACCACGACCACCTCGTTGGGCGGCACGATCTGGGCCAACTGCGGGTTGCTCTCCACGCGGACGACCTCCAGGTGAAGGTCGAGCACGTTTTGCCAAGCGCGGTGCAATTCCTCCAGGAAGAGGCTGGTAATGCGCGAGACGATCCGCAGCTCGATTTCCGTGAGCGGGCGCCGGGCCATGATCGTGGCCTCGCGGCCGCCGCCCAAAAGGCGATCGATGATCGGATAGAGTATGGACGGGTTGACGTCCAGGATTAGGTTGCCCTCCAGCGGCTCGGCCTTGAGGAGATTAAAGCAGGTGGGATTCTCCAGGCTGAAGACGAACTCGCTGTAGGTGAGCTGATCGACGCTGGTGAGCTTGACCTCGGCCATGCTGCGGAGCATGGCCGACAGACCGGCGGCGAAATTCCGCCCGAAACCCTCGTGCAGGGTCTGCAACGCCCGCATCTGCTCCTTGCCGACGCGCTCCGGGCGTTTGAAATCGTAGGGGATGACTTTGTCGTGGGGCATCGGGCCGGCGCCGGCGGCGTGCTCGGCCTGCGCCGGGACTGAGGCCGCCGAGGCGGCGTCTCCGCCCCCCGCCATCGCGTTGAGGAGGCCTTCGACTTCCGCTTGGCTGAGAACGTCGCCGCTCATTCGTATCCGTCCTTACTCTCTTAGTTGCCCGCTCCCGTAAACCACGTACTTGTAACTGGTCAGCTCGTTGAGGCCGCAGGGGCCGCGGGCGTGGAACTTGTCGGTGCTGATGCCGATCTCCGCGCCCAGGCCGAACTCCCCGCCGTCGTTGAACCGCGTGCTGGCGTTGACCATCACGGCGGAGCTGTCGATGCGGGCGGCAAACTCCCGCGCGGCCGTCAAATCGCCGGTCACGATCGCGTCGGTGTGCTGGGAGCCGTAGCGGCTGATGTGCTCGACCGCCTCATCGAGCGAGTCCACCACCTTTACGGAAATCACCGGGCCGAGGTACTCCTTGCCATAGTCTTCTTCGGTCGCCGGGACCGCTTGGGGAAACAACTGCCGGGTCCGCTGGTCGCCCCGGATCTCGATCCCCCGCTGGACGAGGGCCTGGCAAACCCGCGGCAGCAGCGTTGGGGCCACCGCGGCATGGACCACCAGCGACTCGGCGGCATTGCAGACCCCCATGCGCTGGCACTTGGCATTGACGACGATCCGCTCGGCCATGTCGGGGTCGGCGGCTCGGTCCAGGTAGACGTGGCAATTGCCGGCATAGTGCTTGATGACCGGCATCTTGGCCTCCTGGCTGACGCGGCGGATGAGCCCTTCGCCCCCGCGGGGGATGGCCACGCTGATGTACTCCGGCAGCCGCAGGAAGTGGCCCACGGCCTCTCGATCCGGGGTGGCGACCAGTTGCACGGCGTCGCGCGGCAGCCCCACATCGGCGGCGGCCTCGGCGAGGACCTCGGCGATGGCCGCGCTGGAGTGGGCGGCTTCCTTGCCGCCGCGGAGGATCACGGCGTTGCCGCTCTTGACGCACAGGGCGGCGGCATCGGCCGTCACGTTGGGCCGCGACTCGTAAATGAAGAACACCACCCCCAGCGGGACCCGCACCTTCTGCACTTGAAGCCCGTTGGGCCGCACCGAAGACCAGATCACCTCCCCCACCGGATTGGGGAGCATGGCGACCTCTTCGAGCGCGTGGGCGAGCGACTGGATGCGGTCCGGGGTGAGCCGGAGGCGATCGACTTGGGCGGCTGAGAGGCCGAACCCTGGGGCGGCCGCCAGGTCACGCCGGTTCGCCTCGGCAAGGGCCACGCAGCGCGCGGTGAGCACCCGGGCACTGCGGCGGAGCCACTGGTTCTTCTGACCCCCGGTGACCTGCACCATTTCGGCTGCCGCCTGCTTGGCCCTGCGTGCCACCTCCAGACAGTACTGGCGCAGATCGCCGATGTCGTTGGATGCCATCGCCGAAACCTGTTTGGTATCAACCACTTACGTGCCGTGCAGACGGAGCCCCCCCGCGCTGCACGTACCCATGGAAGTATCCCGTGGAGAGGCTGAGGAGTCAACGCCGATTCGTTGCCTGGCGAGGTGGCGAGAGGCACCCGTGGTTTGCACGCGGCAGACAGGGATGTTTGGCGGACAGGAATCTTCGGCAGACACGGATGTCCGGCAGACAGGAATGTTCGGCAGACAGGAATGTCTGCCCTACTGTGGTGGGGCGTTTGCCGCGATGGCAGGATCGCGGCGGCGCAAGGGGACCTGCACCAGGTCGCCGTGTTTCTCGACCTCAAAGCCCTGGGGGTCGCCGCCGCAACGGATCCGGGCGACGGAGCCCTTCACTTCGACCCGGCTTTCCTCATAGCCCTCTTTGCTCAGCGAGTATTGCCCGCCCGATTTGCGGAACTGGACCATTCCGGATGCGTCGGTCTTGAGCGTGTAGCCCGAGGCCCCCACGCCGCCTTGGCTGACCCACACGTCCCCCAGCGGGGCGCCCGAGTGGGCATCGACGACGCGAAGACTCTGCGTCCGGGCACAGCCGGCCAAAGCGACCAAGAGAAGGACCCCGGGGAGTGCCGCGACCACTGGTCGCGGCTTTACACACTCAACAACGTCGTGCAGTGGACACCGACGAACGGCGCGCACGTTGCGACGCAAAAGTCTAATCCCGAATCCCCAATTCCTCATCCCTCGCCCCTCATACTTCATCCTTGCTTAGTCCAGCCAATCCTCGTCCCGCAGCCGCGAAGGAGTGTACTCCTCCGTGACGTAACTGATGTCCTTCGAGATCAGGGCCTCGACTTCGAGCTTGAAGCCGTTGTCCAGGAGCTTGGCGATCTCCTTCTGCCACTCCTTTTTGTGGGCGAACCAAGGATACTTGGCGATCTGGCGGGCCCGCTTGCGGTCCGTGTCGTTGAGGTTGATCTTCACGCTGCCCGACAACCCGCACTGCTCGAAATCCTTGGAGCGCAAGCCGAGAAAGCGGGCGTCGGGGATGGCCATGCGATTGGACTCGTAGGCGAGGTTGATCGAGCCCTGCTTGATGACGCTGTAGATGTAGTATCCCCACGGGTCGTTGTCCAAGAGGCAGTAGACCGGCAGCTTCAGCTCGTCGTGGAGGCGGTAGAGCAGCCGGCGCACGCCGCGGGGCGGCTGCCCGCCGCCGTGGGTCAAGATGCAATGATGCGCGCGCCAGAACTTGTCCTCGTTGAAGCGCTGCCAGACCGTGTCCTTTTCGACGTGCAGGACGAACCTGGCCTTGCAGTCGCGGAACTGGATCACCTCGGGCTCGACGATCGAAGGGATGCCGTATCCGCCCGAGCCCATGCGCGTGCAGTCGATCTCGTCGCCGCGGTCGACCACTGTGATGTCGCCGACCATGGTGCCCTTGGTCTGGGCATAGAGGTGCAACTCTTCGCGCAGGGCATTGAGCGTCACTTCGAGGTCTTCGATCATCGGGTCGCACTCGTCCTGGTCGGCGAAGGTCTCCTCCTTGGTGCCTTCGATGGAGTGCTTGAGCATGTAGAACAGTCCCCGGAGGCTCGTGGTCTTGCCTTCGTCGATCAGCGTCTTGGCGCCGCCGGCCACGAGCATGGTCTGCATGTAGCTCTTCGCCTGGTTCAGATTGAACAATTGGCGCTGGTTCTTGTTCTTGCCCATCTCGATGATCCGCCGCGAGCGGTTGTAGCGGACGTTGGAGAGGGTGCGGGTGGGGATGTCGATCGTCGGGTCGCGGCCGCTTGAGGCCGCGCGGACCACGCCGTCGGCCAAACCCACGATCTTGCTCGTCGTTTCCTTGTCCTGGCCGGTGAGCTTGCGCTTGGGGGAGGCGGTTCGGGGGGATTCGGGTTTCTTCGCCATGAGAGATGCAGTCACGTCAATCCGGGGCTGTGAAGCAAGCTTAGCCGCCGACGGCCGCTTGCGGCTTAGCTTGATGGAACGTCGCGCGACGTGGCAGCGGGCGTGCCCGGTTCCCCGGGCGGAACGATCAGCACGTTGGCGCCAAACTCGTCGAGATCCTCTTCCATGGGCCGGCCGCGGTCGTCGAGCTCCACGTCGGCCTCGGCGGTCTTGCGCCGGGCTACCGCAACCAGCCGGTCGTACAAGGCGTCGCGGTCGGTCTGATTGATGCCGCTCACCGCGGTGGCCACTTCGCGGAGATAACGGAGGAAGATGTCGCGCCGTTGGCCTTCATGCTTGACCCGCTTGCGCCGCCGGACGTACATCCCCAGCTTCCGGCCAACTGCCTGGAGCGCCAAGCGGAGTTCTCGCTGGATCTCCGGATAGCCCGCGATCGCTTCCTTGGATTCGCTGGTGAAGGGGACCCAGACGCTCGCCATGTGAACCATGATCGTCACCGGCCCGCTGGGGAGCGATCCGCGGGATTGGCTCAGGCCGTACGCCCGCCAGTTCGTGGACGTGATCGTCTGGGTGATGGCGCAGGCCCCGGCCTGATAAAGAAGCGGCACCCGGTTGGCGTAGCGCAGGACCGTCATCGTCTGGCCGTCCTGGAGGTTGACGTTCTGCATCGCCTCGTGGAGCCGGGACACTTCGGCGTCGTTGAGTTTCCCGGGGGCCATGCGCCGGCGCAGCCCGGCCTCCTGGATGAGCTTATCGGCCGCCTGAAGACCCACGCCGTCAAATGCGCTGGTGAGGAACTGGCGGAGAGTGCGGGCGTCGCTCTGGCCGATCATCTCCACCAGGGCCTCGCGCGAGACGCGGTGCGTGGTTGGCCCGCCGCCGTACGCCAGGCCGACTTCGATTGCGAACGGATTGCCGCGGTACACGGACGGCGGTCGCGTGGCCGCCGCGTAAAACTCCCCCGGAACCAACTGGTGAAGCCCCTTGAGGATCAGCTCCTCGCCGATCGGCGAGATGCAGTCGGTGGCCGGGGCCGTGATCTTGGTGTTCTGGATGGCCTTGTAGAGGTCGTCCGCCTCGTGGCGCCCGATCCGCCGGGTGCTCGCCCGGGGGCTCAGCTTGGCCGTCTCGCAGATCCGCCGTGCCACGCCGCTGCTGACGCGGGAAAACGAAGTCACGAGGAACTGCGTGATGGTCGTGGCCTTGGTCGCCTTGAGCATGCCGACAAGCATTCCCAATTCGACCCCGTAGGGGTGCGGCTTGATCTCCTTGGGCTCGGGCGGGAGGACCTCGGTGACCCAGGGGAAGGTCCGCTCGTTGCCTTCCGGGTCCACGTAGTGCAGCCTAACGTGCGGATTGGCCAGGGCCGTGAGTTCGAGGTATTCATCGACGCTCCCGCGCCCGCGCTGGAAGCGGGCCTCCAGCTCGATGGTGACCCGGGTGCCGTGGTCGCCCTCCATCCACTGGACGCCAAGTTTCTCGATCGTCTGCCGGCCGCGCTCGCCGGGGGGAATCTCCACTCCCTCGCCGCGCCCGTTGAGGATTTCGGGCTGGTTCCGCTTGGTGTCGATCTGGATTTCGTAGTAGTGGCCCGATTTCCCCTTGCCGATCTTGGAGAGGATGCGCACCGGCTTTCCGGTGGTCAGAAGGCCGTACATGCCCGCGGCGCTGATGCCGATCCCCTGCTGGCCGCGGCTCATGCGCAGGCGGTGGAACTTTGAGCCGTAGAGCAGCTTGCCGAAGATCAGCGGGATTTGCTTCTTGAGGATGCCGGGCCCGTTGTCCTGGACGTCGACCTGGAAGCGGTTTTCCCCTGTGGGCAGCACCCTGACCCACACTTCGGGGAGGATTCCGGCTTCCTCGCAGGCATCCAGGGCGTTGTCTACTGCCTCCTTGACGGTGGTCAGCAGGGCCTTGCGGGGCTTATCAAAGCCCAGAAGGTGGCGGTTCTTGGCGAAGAACTCGCTCACCGAGATGTCGCGCTGGGCGGCAGCCATGGACTGGACCGTGGCCCGGCGCCGGCTCAACCCGACGGGCGAGCCGTTGCTCTTGCCATTGGAAGGGGAAGGCTCCTCCCCTGCGGCGGTACTGACGAGCGGTTGCCCCGCGGCCTCCATTTCCTCCACGCCTCTTGTCATCTTCACAAAGCCTCGCGTTCTCCAATCGTGGGACTGGGGAGATTATAGCGGTTATTCGGGCCAGCCGACAGGCAGATTTGCCCGCCTACTCGGCATCGCAAGCGCCGTTGCCACATCCCTCGTACAAAGTCTCACCCGCACCGCCGCTACCAGCCGAGGATTGTTCTGAGTAGCCAGCTTATTCGACTCAACAGTCCGTTGGACAAGGAGCCGATTCATGGTCCTGAAGGTGCTGCGAAGAAAGATCCCGCTGGTCGTCGTGCTGGCCGCTTGGGTCGTTGCGACCGACCAATCCCCGTCGGCACTGGCTGGCGGGCGCGACAAGCAACACGACCGACCGTTCCAGAACTACTACGTCCCGCCGGGACCCTGCGGAGGCGTTGGGGCCCAACTGTACGTGGCCCCGCGGCCCACGCCGCCGTTGGTCGGCCATACCTACGTCACCTACCAGCCCCTGGCCCCACACGAATTCCTGTACAAGCACCATAGCGTCTACTACCGTCAGAACCCCGGGGCCGGCTGGACGCGGACCAAGGTCCTTTGGCGGTAATACGTACTACCCACTGCTTGGGGGGCAGGCTGGCAACCTGCCCCCACTGCCCGCTGATAGGAACCCAACCGATGAAACGCGCAGCCATCCTGACCCTGACTGCCCTGAGTTTGACGGCGATCGGCCTGGCGGACATTGCCTCCGCGGGGGAGCGGACCCTGATGGGGGCGATCGCCTACCGCCGGGCCCAAACGGTCCCCTGGCACGGCAACTACTACGAATCCGCCTGGGGGATGCCGGTCGCTCTGGTCGTGCCGCCGACTGCGGAATATCAATCGCACTATGGCTGGGGCGTCGGCGGCTATCGGGTCACGCCGATCTACCACCAATTCCAGCGAGGCTACCCCGGGCCGGGCTACTACGACCGCACCCGCTTCCTGCCCACGCCGGCCTGGCCCAGCGATACCGACCAATTCGGCGTGTACTACGTGCGCGGGCCTTGGTAATCAGTGCCCGGCTCCTCCGGGCCGAGCCGGAGCGGCCTTGGCCTCGTGCTCTCGCCACCAGCGTTGGACCTTGTCCTGGGCTTCCCGCGAGGCGAAGCGATAACCGGCCAGCCGCACCGTGGGAAACCGGGCATCATCGGCGGGCAAGATCCCGAATTGCCCGGGCTCCTCGCGATGGCGCTCCAGTAGGATGGCCGCCGCGGTGGCGCCGAGCTGCGGGGCTGCGTCCTGCTGAATGACGAGCGCGTCGGTGTTTCCGAGGAGGCTGCCCAGCCACGCGTCGGCCTGCGGCCAAGGGTCGCGCTGGGCAATCGCCAGCGCTGCGATCCACTCCAGCTTCTCCGGGGTGGAAGGCGCGGGCGGCAGGAACCGCTTTGCCGCAATGGCCTTGAGCAGGCCCGGCACCGCCTCCCGCGTCCCGTTGGCCGCCAACAGGACGCACAGACACCTGTGCTGGCTGAGCTGCCAGCCCGCGGAATTCGGCGGGCCCACACCCGGCCGGTACGCCGGGCGCGGCGCAGGGAGCCCCCCAGGTTGCAGGAGGGGCAGATTCTCTCGGGCATTCTCTAAGAGCGGCCGATCGTCGACCACCTCGAAGAACCTTCCGGCAAAACGCGAGAGTTCCCTGGAATCCAGCACTGCCAGCACCGGCACGTCGGTCGGGTCCAACGGACGCCGCAGGGCCAGCAAGCGGTCGAAGGTCCGCCGGCTGATGTCGGCCAACCGCTTTTTTTCCGTGTTCTGGGTCACGTAGCCGTACGCCAGCTTGTGCCGCGGCGTGGTGAGGTTCACCAGGTGGAAGAAATAGCCCGGCTGCTTGGGATGCGGAATGGCCACGCCCACCGGGTAGTCCCCCGGCGACAGGTTCTGCCCGCTCACGCAACGGGCGGTCTTGTCGTCGATGCGGTCGAAATGGCTGGGGCGTTGCGCTCCCGGGCCCATGCTGGGCACGCCGACGATCAAGTGCTGCGTGTTGCTCAGGCGAGCTCCGAACCAGCATTCGGCTACCATCGCCGGCCGCGTCAAATCGAGCAGCTCCTGAAAACGCTGGGCAGCGCCGGCGCTCAGCCCCTGTTTCTCCAGCCGCGCCTTGAGCATCGCCTCAGCCTTGGCAACGTACTCGCTACGGGCCATCAGGTCGCGAAACTCGCGGAGCGCCGCTGGTTCGACGCGCGGCTGGCCGGGCCGACTCGGCGACTCCGGGGTCCGCTCCAACTCGTCAAGCCAGCGGACCATCTCGCCCTGAGAGACCGGCCGAAGGTCCCAATCGGCCGGATCGCTGCTGGCCAGCCAGAGCGCGTGGGCCCGGCTGTAGAGCGGCTCCAGCCATTGCCGGGCATCGGCCGTCAGCCCGTCGCCGTCCATGCGGCGCTTCAGACGATTGAGGATGGGGCCGACCGTCTTCGGGTTTCCCAAGAGCCACTGGAGGCGCTTGGCGGCCCCGACCCGGACCCCGTAACTGTTGTCCTCCAACTGGGCAATCAGGCGGTCGATCTCCTCGGGGGAAACGTGCTCTTGCGGGGGCTGAGGACGAGCCGCGTCTTTTCCGAGAAGGGCTTCCAACTGTTTGCGGACCTCCAGCGAGGTACCCGATGAGCCCAGGACCCGCTGGAACTCCGCCGCGACGGTCTCCGCCAACTCGGGCTGAGCTGCCAACTGGCCGAGCCGCGAGGCGGCCTCTTGGCGGACGACGAAGCGCTCGGAATCGAGGTCGCGGAGGAGCGGGACGATTTGGGCGCGGACGGCATCGCCTTCGGGGGCCTCCTTTATGGGGGGGACGGCGGCAACAATTATCCCCCAGAAGACTGGGATCGCCAGGCAGAGTAGCCGAGATGGCGGGGGCCTACGGAGCTTCATTCGTTCTGATCACTCCTGAAAGACGCCCTCGAGGATGTGCCGCCGATTGTCGCAAGCCAAGCAGTGCCAAGGACTTACCAATGGTGCTGCTTCCGTCGAAGCACTGGCACGCTGCCAGCACCGTGGACAGTCTGCCCTTGAACCCTTCCAACAATTTGGCTAAAAACACGCCCCTTGTCTAGCTTTTTCGATCCAGGCAGTTCTCTCGCCGGAGTGTATGGGGCCATGCACCGATATCGAGTCTTCTGTACTGCCGCAATCTCCTTCGCGATCCTTGCCGCGGTGGTTGCCAAGACCTCCCACGCTGCCACCAGCCTGGACGCCGCGACCATCAAGGCGGCCCTCCGCACGGCGACCCCCGAGGAACAGGGCTTCGTCGACCGGGTCGTCAAGCTGGCCCAGAACGGCACACTCCCTAACGGACTGCTCGAAAGCACTTTCCTGTGGGCCCGCAAGAAGCCGGTTGAGCACCGCTTTCAGTTTTTCAAGCGTGGGCTGATCTTGCGCGCCGCCAAGTTAGGGATCGTACTGTAGCACAGGCTTCCAGCCTGTGTCCGCGTCGTATAGGCTTCCAGCCTGTGTCCCGAAAACACAGGCAAGATGCCGTGCTACTTCAGCCAAATAGCATCGCGGCATAGCCGACCACGTGCGTCCGGTCGCCCGAGATCTCGGCACTGGTGGCGTAGCCCACCGATTCGCACCGGCCCAGCGAGTCGAGCTGCCGGAGAGTTTCCATCACCAGCACGGCGGGCAGCACTCCGCACATGGTGATGCCGTTCTTCGAGACCGTCTCGAGGAGCCGTGCCGGATCGAGGCTTTCCATGGCGTCGATCGCCATGCGGTCCACGCGCCGCGTGTACTGGTCGTCGGCGTAGTGGTTCATGTCGCTGGAGATGACCAAGAGCGGGCGCTCGGGCAGGTCGCGAAGCACGGCGGCGAGTTGGCCCGCGGCCTTTTGGAGTCGCGGGAGGTCGCCCCCATGGATGGCAATGCCGACGACGCGGCTCTTGGGGGCCAGCCGCGCCAAGAGCGGCAACTGCACTTCGATGGCATGTTCCGCCCGGTGGGCGTCGGCATCCAGGACCAGGTCGGAGACGGCCTCGGCCAGGCACGCGGCCAACTCGGGGTCCGAGGGGACATCTCCGCCGGGAATGGCCCATGCGCGGTGCGGGGCGACGGCCCAGTCGGCCCCTTCGGCATGATGCTTGGGGCAGACGACAATCACCCGCGAGGGGAACTCCACGCGGCTCAGGGCGGCCGCCGCCAAGCGGCCGGAGTAGATCCATCCGGCATGGGGGACGATCAGGCCAGCCCAACGCTCGGGCTTCCGCTCGCGCGGGATCCAAGGATCGACCATCTGGTCGATCTCCGCCGCGGTGCCGGGATAGAAGCGTCCGGCGACGGCTGCGGGGCGGATCTCGGCCGGGGCTTGCGGGGCCGGCACGTTGGTCGCCACCAGCCGGGCCTCGGTGGAGGCCGCCGCGAGGCTGAAAATGGCGGCACGCAACGAGGCCGCCATCCGCGCCCGCTCGATCGCTTCGTCGGCCAGCTCCGCGGCAGACCGCTGCGGATCGAAGGCGACCCCCCACTTGGATTGATCGGTCACCATCACCGCGCGGCGGCGGGGATCGATCCCGTCCAACTGGCGCTCGGCAATCGTACCGTGCATGGCCGGGTCCCAAAGGATGGTCAGGCCCACCGAGAGACCTTGCAGCAGGTCGGCGCGGATCGGCATGGACCGCAACGAGTCGGCCGCCACCCGGACCAACTCCAGCAGGCTTGCCTGCAAGGGAATCTCCGGGCGGAGCGAGACCCGCGTGCAATCGATCGTCTCGGGCCGGCCGGGCAGGCGCAGGGTGAGCACGGCGCCGTGGACGCCGCCGTCATAGCCGCCGGGCAGGTAGTAGTGGGGAGTCGCGCCGTAGAGGAGGGCAAACAGGTTGTCGCGGCAGAGATCGGCCAGCATGGACAGGTCGGCCGCGGTGGGGCCGGTTTGCAGCGGCTCGCCCGACTCGGCCAGCAGCGAGGGGTCGAAGCGGCCGTGGATCGCGTAGCCCTCGAACGTCATCAGCTCGGTGTCCGGCTCTTTCCAGGCCATCGGCGGCAGACCGGCCTTCAAGCAGACCTGTCGCAGGAAGCCTTCGGAGTCCAGATGGTGCTCCACGGCCACGCCGGGCAGCAGGAGCCCGCGGGCCCCGCCTCGGGCGATTTGCAGGCCGTGCTTGCCGATGGTCACCTCCTTGACGCGCTCTTCTCCCTGGGCAGCGACGGGCTGCACTCCCCACAGGATCCAGACCTCGACGTCCAGGTGCTCCAGTTCCACCGGCGAGATGGGCGGAAAGCGAGGGTCGTCCTTGGCCGCCCTCACCGCCGCGTGATCCAGGGCCTTATGGAGCGGGACCGACTCGCCGAGGAACCCGCAGCAGGAACGCAACTGCCCGGCCCGTTTCAGGCTCACGAACGAGCCGAACACAGGCAGTTCGGCCACGTCGGCCAGGACCTCGTCCAATCGTTCGGCGGGCTGCGAGCGCACGGCGGCGGCCACGCGGCGGGCCGCGGCGCGGAAGACCCGCTCCTCTTGCTCTTTGCTCAACTGCGGCCGACTGGGGGCCTTGTCTTCTTCCATCTCCTTTTCTCCCTTGGACTGAGTGCGGCGAGAACCAGGCGAGGCGGTTTGGGCTTCAATCCGCACCGGCATCCGCCGGGCGCCCCACGTCCCCGGGCCGTCGCCGAAGCGGCCGGCAATTTCGGTACCGCAATGCCGGCACCGGGAGCCCTCTAAAGCATACACCCCAAGATGATACCCGTCGCGCTCGATCAACACCCGGCCGCAACCGGGGCAGTAAGTGCTCTGGTGCTTCCGGTCGCTGACGTTTCCCGTGTAAACGTAGAGCAACCCGCAATCGCGGGCGATGTCGTAGGCCATGGATAACGTCGCCGGCGGGGTCGGCCCGCGATCGGTCAGGCGAAAATCGGGATGGAAGGCCGTGAAGTGCAGGGGAACGTCGGGGCGCAGCTCCTTGACGATCCAGTCGCACATCCCGCGGAGCTCGTCCGGCGAGTCGTTCGCCTGCGGGATCACCAGGTTGGTGATTTCCACCCAGACGCTGCTCTCGTGGACGAGCCAGCGGAGGGTATCGAGGACCGGGTCGAGGTGACCGCTGGTGAGCTTCCGGTAGAACTCCTCGCTGAAGCCCTTCAGATCGACGTTGGCCGCGTCCATGAACTCGTAGAACGCCTCCCTCGCCGCCGGAGTCATGTACCCGGAGGTCACGGCCACGGTCTTGACGCCCAGCCGGCGGCACTGCTTGGCGGTGTCGATGGCATACTCGGCCCACACGATCGGGTCGTTGTAGGTGAAGGCCACGCTTTCGCAGCGGAGCTGCTGGGCGGTGCGGGCGATGTCCTCGGGCGCGGCCGTTTCGCTCAGCAGCTCGACCTCGCGCGACTTGGAGATCGACCAGTTCTGGCAGAACTTGCAGCCCAGGTTGCAGCCGGCCGTGCCGAACGAGAGGACCGCGGTCCCCGGATAGAACTGGTTGAGCGGCTTCTTTTCTATGGGATCGACGCAGAAGCCGGTGCTTCGGCCGTAGGTGGTGGAGACCATCCGGCCGCCGCGGTTCTGCCGCACGAAACAGAAACCGCGGTCGTCGGGCCCGAGGGTGCAGCCCCGCGGACAAAGATCGCAGACCACCCTCCGACCATCGGGCGACTCGTGCCACCAGCCGCCGGCCTTGGTGCCGTCCCGAGCGGGTTCTTCGTCCGGCGGCAAAACGACTCTCAACGACATCTTCTCTTCCCCTACCGCAGGCGTGTTTCTCGAGTCCAGGCGTTTACCCTCGGCAGTCAAGAGCGAGCGCAACTCGAACGCTCAACCCCCTCTAAGGGCGTCGGCAGAATGGCCCAACAAGAATGCCCGAGTATCCTCTTCAGACCCCAACAGGCGCTCTCCATAGCATAGCAGGTCCCTTGTCCGCCGGGAATCAGGCGGATGGGGCGGCGCCAGGTGGACAGACATTCGTGACTGTCCGTGCAACGGCAGACAGGAACGTGTGCCCCCCTAATGCCGGAGGACAGGCATTCTTGCCTGTCGTTGGCGAGCAGGAATGCGCGCCCGTCGAGCGGCAGACAGGAATGTCTGCCCTCCTGCTTCCCGGGTAGACAGGAATGTCTGCCCTCCTGGAGCCTGTGCTCACCACAGCCATAGCAAGAGCAGGCCGCCGACGACTGGAATGGAAAAGAGCATGACCACGCGTAGGAACAGTCGGCTCCCGCCCAGAATGCCCGCCAGGGCCGCTTTGGATGCGAAATTGGCGATCGCCGCCACCAAGATCAGCCGCCACCCGTCGGCGGCAATCTGGGGATCGGTCGTGGCCGACATCCGCGCCGTGGAGAGCGTAATCGCGTCCAGATCGACCAGCCCGGAAAGCCCGGCCACCATGTACATTCCTTCGCTGAAGAAGCTCTTGGCGGCAGCCAGGGCGAACAGGACCAGGGCGTACATCGCCCCGAAGAACACCGCCGACTTGATCTGGGTGGGATTCTGGTGCTGGGGAGTCTGGCCTTGTTCTTTCCGCACCTGGTACCACCCGACCAGCGTGGGAATCAGCGTAATCCCCGCCAAGATCAGGACCGGCGGGAGGGAAGCCCGAATGAACTCCTCCGACCCGACCGCCACCAGGACCATGATTCGCACGAACATCACTAATGAAGCGATCATTATCACCACGGCGGCGGCATACGGTCCCCGCTCTTGGCCACGGGCCTGGCGCGAGTAGCTGACCGTGGTGGCGGTGCTGGAGATTGCCCCCCCCAGAATCCCGCCTAGAAGGATGCCCGCGCTGGGGCCGAGGAACTTGTACCCGATGTATCCGCCGAGACTGATGCCGACGATGAGGACCACCAGCAACCACGTCTCGCGGGGGTTGAAGACTTCGAGCCCGGGGGGACCGTAGGTCTGATTGGGCAGGACGGGGAGCACGATGCACGTGATAAGCACGAACTGCATGATGGCCTTGAGGTCTTCGTCGCCGAGCTTCTGGGCCAGTCCGTGGAGCTCGCCCTTGAACTGCAGTAGCACCGCCACGCCGCCCCCGACGGCGACCCCAACTGGGAGCGGCGCGACCACCAGAAGAGCCCCCACGCCGAACATTAGCAGGGCAGCCATGTCCGTGGTTGTCCCCACGTCCTGGGGGTCTTGTCGGACGCGGACCCAGTGGGACCAGGCGAGCACTGCCGCCACCGCCAGGAATCCGGCCACGACAACCCATCCACCAAAGGCCTTCACGCCGAGGATTGCCGTGACGGTCCCCAAGACGGTGATCATGGGGAAGGTCCGCATCCCGATCATTCGCACGGCGGCATGCTCGCGCTGCAGCCCGACCAGCAGGCCCAGAAGCAGGGCGATGCCCAACTGGCTGAACATCTCGAGGTCGTTATCCACCCGATGGTCTCCTTTGGCCCGGCTATACCACTAGTTGGGCGTCAACAACCCTCTGAAACGGTTCGCAGTCTACCAGAGGGAAGCCCTGAAGAATCCTAGCCCGGCGTGGCCGAGCCGCAAGCAAGGTAGCGGCGGCACTCCGTGACGCCGAGTACCGGTCACGGAGTGACCGGGCTACTATTGGACGAACCTGGCGAATCTGCTAAAAGAACGGCTCTTGAACGGATAGGCGGCTTACCACGGATGGGTCAGGGATGGGAAACTTCGGCAGGGCCCTTCGCCTCGCGATAAGACACCGTTGGGCCTTGGTGGCCTCCGTGCTGACCGCCTTGATCGTGGGGGTCCTTTGGGGCGCCAATATCGGGGCAATGTATCCGTTCGTCGAGATCGCGCTCCAGGGCAAGTCGCTTCAGCAGTCGCTCGCTCAGAGAATCCTAGACGCTCAGGCGAAGCTCGCCGAACTCGAAGTGCAGTCGTCGTCGCTTGAGCGCGCGGCCGAGAAGGCCGGCCCGGAGGAGAAGGCCCGCATCGAGGCCCAACTCGTTCCCATTCAAGCCGGCATGGATGCCGAGCAAAAGGCGCTGCGCTGGTATCAGGTCCTCGAGCCGTACGTCGACGACTACATCCCCACCGACCCGTTCCAGACGCTGGTCCTGCTCATCGGCGTGCTCTTGGCGGCGACGGTGGTCAAGAACTACTTCTTGATGGCCAACACGCTGCTGGTGGCTCGCCTGTCCAGCCTGGGAACGCTGGAGCTGCAGAAGCTCTTCTTCGCCCGAACGCTCCGCATGGACATGGCCACGTTCACCAGCGACGGGACCAGCGACCTGATGAGCCGCTTCACCTACGACATGCAGAATCTGGCCACCGGCACCAATACGCTTTTCGGCAAGGTCGTGCGCGAGCCGCTGAAGATGCTGGCCTGCCTGGTCGGCGCCGCGGTGATCTGCTGGCGGCTCCTGGTGTTCTCGCTGATCGTCGCGCCGCTGGCCGCCTTTTTGATCCGCTGGCTGGCGAAGGCAGTCAAGCGGACCAGCCGCCGCGCCATGGAAGAGATGGCCCAACTGTACGGCACGCTCGCCGAGACCCTGCAGGGCATCAAGATCGTCAAGGCCTTCACCATGGAGCGCCACGAGCGCCTCCGCTTCTCCCGCAACTGCAAGGAGTTTTTCCACAAGTCGATGCGGATTGCCCGCTACGATTCCCTGACGCGGCCGGTCACCGAAATCATGGGGATCCTGATCGTCTGCCTGGCGATCCTCTCCGGGGCCTATCTCGTGCTGAACGGCGAGACCCACGTCCTCGGCATCCGCATGAGTTCCCGGCCCCTAAGCTGGTCGGACCTGCTGGTGTTTTACGGGTTTCTCATCGGCACGGCCGACCCGGCCCGAAAGCTCTCCGACGTCTTCACGCAGCTCCAGGCCGGAGCGGCCGCGGCGGACCGGATCTACGCAATGTTGGACCGCGAGCCGCGGATCCGCGATCCGGAGCATCCCCGGGCCCTTCCGCGGCACAGCCGGGAGCTGGCGCTGGAGGGCGTCGATTTTGCCTACCAGCCCGGCCAGCCGGTGCTTCAAGACATCAACCTGCGGATCCGCTTCGGCGAGACGATCGCGATTGTCGGCCCGAGCGGCTGCGGCAAGAGCACGCTGGCCAGCCTGATCCCCCGGTTTGCCGACCCCACCTCGGGCACCATCCGGCTGGACGGCGTTCCGATTACCGAGGTGCGGCTCCGCGATCTGCGGGGTCAGATCGGGCTGGTGACCCAGGACCCGCTCCTGTTCGACGACACGGTGACGAACAACATCCGCTACGGCTCGCCGCAGGCCGGCGACCAGCAGGTGATCGAGGCGGCCAAACGGGCCTGCGCCCACGGGTTCATCGAGAAGGAGCTGCCGGACGGCTATCAGACGGTGGTCGGCCCGCTGGGCGGTCAGCTTTCGGGAGGCCAGCGGCAACGGATTGCCTTGGCCCGGGCCATCCTCCGCGACCCGGCCATCCTGATCCTGGACGAGGCCACCAGCCAGATCGACCTCGAGAGCGAGAGCCTGATCCAGAAGGCCCTGGAGCAGTTTACCGGCGGGCGCACGGTGATCATCATCACGCACCGGCTCAGCGCGTTGGCCTTGGCCGACCGGATCGTGGTCATGCAAGACGGGGGGATTCTCGACGTCGGCACGCACCAGGAGTTGGTGGCCCGCTGCCCGTTCTACCGCCGGCTGTATCAGATCCAGTTTGAGGATCTGAAGCAGAGCGCCTGAGGTGACGCGCTCAGGAGGGCAGACATTCCTGTCTGCCGTACAGGAGGGCGGACAGTCGGACAGGCAGGAATGCCTGTCCTCCTCTGGTTTCGCACCGGCAATCGCGACGGCGGCACTACCTTTTTCGACGGCCGCACGCTATCCTTAAGCATGGAAGGGATGCTTTGGAAGCGTGCAATCCAAGGGTGCCATCATGGCCACGACGCTCGTCATTGAAGAAGGGGTCCAGATCCCGATGGACCTCCGCTCGCTGGCCGACTTCCGCCGCTGGGCGTTGTCGGACGAGTTCCCGGAACGTGGGCGGATCGATTACCTGGCGGGTCGAATCGAGGTGGACATGGCGCCGGAGGACTTTTTCTGTCACGGTACATTGAAGGCCGAGGTCGCGGCCGTCCTGCAATCATGGATTAAGAGACGCCGATTGGGCTATCTGGTCATCGATTGCACCCGGATAAGCTCCGTCCTCGCCGACATGTCCGCCGAACCAGACATCGTCTTTATTTCTCATGAGAGTCTGGCGGAGGGCCGGGCGCGCCTGATCCCCGCGGCGTCCGGTAAACCGGGGCACTATGTCGAGGTCGAGGGCGCGGCTGACCTGATCGTGGAGATTGTCAGCGACTCCTCGGTAGCCAAAGACACGCGCCGCTTGCCCAAGGCGTATTTCAAGGCGGGCGTCCGCGAGTTCTGGCTGGCCGACGCCCGACGCGACCCGCCCGCTTTCCGCATCCACCGTCGCGGCAAGTCGGGCTTCCGCGCGGTTGAACCCGACGCCAAGGGTTTTCAGCCGTCTGCGGTCTTCGGCCGTCGTTTCCGCCTCGACGGCCAACTCGACGCGGAAGGGCACTGGGAGTTCGATCTTCACCATCGCGAATGATCGGAGGAGGGCAGACATTCCTGTCTGCCGTACACGAGGACAGACATTCGTGTCTGCCTAAGACAGGCAGGGATACCTGTCCTCCTGCGCACTGGACAGGCAGGAATGTTTGTCCTCCTTCGCTCGGCGGTACGTTCACGCCGGGTGTTCGGCCTCTTTCGCCGGTTCCAGGACCAAGAGCAGCAAGAGCACGCCCATCGTCCGCGTGGCCCAGCCGAAGAAGAACATCCACTGCTGGCAATCCAGGACCATCGAGCCGCCGAAGAGGATGAACGCTTCATGGCGCAGGTAGTCCGCGGCCAGCCCGCCGAGGAGGATGCTCGCCGCAACGCTCAGACCGCTCGCCGTCTGATAGGCGGCGACGTAGGCGGTCCGCGCGGGGCCCGGCGAGAGCCGGAGCATCAGGTTGGGGAGGCAGACGTTCACGCCAGCGTAGGCGATCCAGACGACCCACGCCCCGGCCACCCATGCCCACTCGTGCGGCGTGGCAGCCATGAAGAAGAGCGTCCCGGTGGCCACGATCGGCAGGCAGGCCATCATCACCCGGCGGTTGCCGAAGCGGTCGGCCAGGCGGCCCATCCACGGGCTGATGGCGAACTGACCCACGCGCGTGCCCATCCTCATGGCCAGACTGGTGAGCAGGGCGATCTCCAAGACCCGAATGGGATACATCTCCTGAGCGGCTTGCGTCACTCCGTTGAAGAACGAGAACCAGCAGCCGAAGCACAAGAGCCGCACGAAGCGGCGATCGGCGAACGGGGCCAGCAGAGCGGCAAGCGTGGTGCGGACGGCGGCGTCCTGCCTCGGGCTCGGATGGGGCGTGCGCAAAAGGAAAGCCGTCGAGGCGATCAGGCAGAAGGCCCCCAGGCCGGCTGGAACGGCGTAGGCGATCCAAGCCATGGCCGGGCAATCATCTTTGGGAAATGCCTCGTACCAGCAGTAGCTGAACAGCCCTGCAACGAGCATGGCGGCGGCCTGCCCCGCGACCATCCACCGCTCGCGGCGGCCCAGAAAGCGCCCCCGCGTGCGCCAAGGCACCAGGTCCCCGATCCACGACCAGAGGGCCACGGAGCCCAGGTATTCGAGGACGTGATACGCGCACCACAACAGGACGACGGCCAGGAGCGACTTCGAGGCCGAGGGGAGCCAACCCGGCACCGCGGCTAGCGGCAAGACCAAGAGCACCAGTCCGCTCAGGACATAGGCGCCGGTGCAGAAGCGTTTTCGATCGCCCAGCCGTTGGATCAAGGCCGGCGTGACCAGGCGCAACAGTCCGGCGAGATTCGGCGCCGCCTTGATCAGGGCCACGCCCAAGGCAATCCGCGGGGCGCTGAGTCCGAAAATCAGGTAGATGACCAGGGTGCTGCTCGTCAGCCCGGTGCTGATCGCGTAGAGCACGGCGCTGCGATAGAGCAGCGACCGGGCCTGGCGCCGCTCGCGGACCGTCAACTGTGGCGGACTCTGGGGGCTCATTCCCCAAGACGGTAAACCGCCGCCGAGGGAAAGGCAAGACCTCTTTTTCCTTAGCCCAGGCGTTTACGCCTGGGAACCTGGCGGCCAACCGATGTTCGTCGTCCGGGCTTTAGCCCGCCCCTGACGGGGCGAAAACGAGGAGGTTCTAGCGTTTCGCGGTCCCAGGCGTGAACGCCTCATGGTTACCCACATTTTC
>Ga0315280_10001143_pt1 | contig 46727 bp, 30 predicted proteins | sample YL17G06_40_MG_FD_203697 | JGI IMG/M metagenome (GOLD analysis project Ga0315280, IMG submission 203697) | Sediment microbial communities from Yellowstone Lake, YNP, Wyoming, USA - YL17G06_40 | ecosystem: Environmental > Aquatic > Freshwater > Lake > Sediment | place: USA: Wyoming | collected... | reverse complement strand
CGTCGGCGGACGAAGGCGTCCCCTATCGCCCCTTCAGCAACCCCGGTAGGGGACCGGCCGCTGGGGACAGTTACCTATTTCCCCAAGGGTTTCTGCTGCTCCCCTTCGGTTCTTTGCGGGAAATAGGTAACTGTCCCCAATGCGCCCGATGTTGACATTCATCCGCTGGCTGAAGCCAAGCCGGTCACTGCCCCTGATCCCCCGCCCCTATCAACTTTCGCCCCCCACCCGCACGACTCCTACCGGCTGCCCCGGCGCCGGCTCGGGTACGAGCAGCGCCTCGACGCTCTTGTGCTTGCGGCAATAATCACGCACGCCTTCGACGCCGAGGACGAAAAAAGCCGTCGCCAGCGCGTCGCTCTCCGCCGCCGATGCAGTCAGGGCGCTCGCGCTCAGCATCCCCTGCGCCGGCCGGCCGCTGCGCGGGTCGATGATATGCCCATAGACCGCGCCATCCGCCTCGAAATGCTTGCCATATGCCGCCGCCGTCGAGAGCGAGCCGTCGCGCAGCATCACCGTCTCGATCACCGGCCCGCTGCCCGGCGGATACCTGATCGCCACCGGCCACCCCGCGTCGCCCTCGGGCGAACCCCTCGCCTTGATCGTGCTCTGCCCGCCGTTCACTGCTACCGTCGGGATCTGCTTCTCGGCCAAGATCGCCATCGCCCGATCCACCGCATAGCCCTTGGCGATGCCGCCGAGGTCGAGCGTCACTCCTTCGCGATCGAAGCTAACCGTGCGCCGCTGCGGGTCGAGGGTCACGCGAAACATGCCGCTCACCCGTTGCGCCGGCTCCAGTTCCTGCGGCTCGGGGAGGTGCGGCTTCCCGCCGACGAACCCCCAGGCGCGGCTCAGCGGCGCGGTCGTGACATCGAACGCGCCGCCCGTCTCTTGCGACACGCGCTGCGCTAACTCGAGCAAGCTGAATAGCCCGGGCTCGACCGTCACTGGCTTGCGCGCGGCGCGGCCGTTGATCCAGTTGAGCTCGCTGACCGGGCTATACAGGTTCATCTGCCGCGACAGGGCCTCGACCTCGTCGAGGCCCTCGGCTGCGGCGTTGGCCAGATAATCCCGCTCGCGCCCCGCCATTAGCACCTCGAACGTCGTGCCCATAGCGGGGCGCGAAACCCGTGTCACTGCCGTAGTCATGCTCGCTTGGACGCGACCTTCATCTCGTGCTTCGTAGCGAAGAAGCCCCCGCTGCTTCGCAGAGTGGCAAAGGTCGCGTGGCCCGGCGTTCTGGGGGTGGCACTAGGTTGCATCCCGTGCCGCGTCACCCGACAATCTCCTCCTTCACCGGGTCGAAATGGATCATCTTGCCCTGGCGATAGGACATCACCCCGAGCGCGATCGCCACCATAACCCGGTAGGCGGTCTGCGCATCCAGGTGCGGCTGCTTACGGGTGCGCAGGCACTCCAGCCAGTTTTCCATGTGGTCCGGCCGTGGCTCGGCGGACACCCAAAGCTCCGGACGCTCGCTCTTGTACTCGTCCTCCGGGACGACGAGAACGCCAGACCCCTGGAAGTAACGCATGCGCTCCGGAGTGAGTTCGCCTTTCGCGCGTGCGACGGCTATGAAGTCCGGCTCATCGAAGTACAGCGTCGCCTCGTGCCCGCGGATGACGTCGTCCACCGCCTGGCGATTGGCCATGGACGACGTCAGCACCACTGTGTGATCGGTGGGATAATCGATCAGCGTGTGGAACGTGTCGGGCACCTCGCGGTCGTGAAAGGCGAAGATGCCGCCGGCTCCCGACACTCGCGTCGGGAACTCCGCCGTCAGCGCGATCTCGAGGTGCGCCAGCGTGTGGTAGAACAGGTCGGTGGCGATGCCGCCGGAGTAGTCCCAGTATTTGCGGAAGCGGAAGAAGCGCTCGGGGTCGAAGGGACGCTGCGGTGCCGGGCCCAGCCATCGCTTCCAGTCGATGTTCTGCGGGCCGGCATCGGGGTCAATCCCCCAGTTCCATTCGCCCTCGCGCGAGTTGCGGCTGTAGCTGCCGGTGGTCCACAGCACCTTGCCCAGGCCGCCCTTGCTGATGACGTCACGCGCCTTCCACACGCGGTCCTCGCTGCACGACTGCGCGCCGACCTGCATTACCCGCCCCGTTGCCGCCTGCACCCGCGCCACCTCTTTGGCCTCGTGCCAGTAGAGCGTCATCGGCTTCTCGCAGTAAACGTCCTTGCCTGCGTTCATCGCATCGATCGACATCCGCGCATGCCAATGGTCGGGCGTTGCGATCACCACCGCGTCAATGTTCGGGTGCGCCAGCAGGTCGGTGTAGTCCACAAAGTCCCTTCCGCCGCTCGCTTGCTGCGCCGCCTGCCGGCGCCGATCGTAGACCTCGCACACCGCGGCCACTTTGATGTTCGTGTCCGGGTTGTTGGAACGCCGCACGAGGTCGTGCAGCAGCGGCCCGCCCCGCGAGCCGTAGCCTATGACCCCGATGTTGATGCGCTCGTTGGCGCCAAGCGCGCTCGGCGGCGCCATCGAGTACATCCCCAGCGCCGCCGCCGCCACCGCCGATTGCTTCAGAAAATCCCTGCGCGTGAACCTGCTCCTGTCAGCCATCTTCTCGTTGCCTCCACTCTATGTTCTTACCCGCTATTACTTCCGGGCGCGGGGTCGCCCTTCGACCGGCTCAGAGCTTGCCCTGAGCGAAGCCGAAGGGGCAGCCTCTGACCCCGCGATCACGCCGCTATTGCAGTTGGCTCCCCGTGTACGGCGCCCACGACGCCGTCTTGACCATGAGGTCGCGAAACTCTACCGGCGAGTGATGGTTTTGCAGCCCGATGAATCCCGTGGGCGGCAGTGTGGCCAGCTTCGGGTAACCGGCCCTGGCGACATCAACCACCTTCTCGCCATTCATCACCACCGCCAGTCTTCCCTTCGCGCACGTGATCTCGAACTGGTTCCATTCGCTCGCGGGTCGCGCGGCGTCCTTGCTCGGCGCCACCACGCCATAGATCGCACCGGCGCTCGAAGTCCGCGGCGGTCGGCCGCGGCTATCGAGGATCTGAATCTCCGCGCCCGAGTGGAAATTGCGAATGTCGCCGACGCGGAAGAACACCCCGCTGTTGCCGCGCGGGCTGATCTGGTACTGCACGCGCAGCGCGAAATCGCCGTAGCGGCGCGTGTTGAAGATGTAGCCGCCCCCGCCTCCGCGGCAAACGATCTCGCCGTCGCGCACTGACCATGACTGGTCCTGCGGATTCACCGTCCGCCAACCAGCGAGGCTCTCGCCGTTGAACATCGGCACGAAGCCCTCGCGAATGCGGATATTGCGATACTCGACCGCGGAGCCGTGGTTCTGCACGCCGATGTACCCGACCTGCGCGCGGTTGGGGAACTGGCGCTCCGGCGGCTGCGCGGCGTTCAGCGCCGGGTCGCTCAGGTTGACCGCGTACAGCTTCTGCCCGTTCTCGAACACCGTCAGCTCGTCGCCCCACAGCGTGATCTCGACCTGGTTCCATTCCCCCGCCGCCTTCGAGGGGTTGACCGCGGGCGCGACCGCATCGTAAAGCGATCCATTGCTGTGCTCATCGGGCGGCTCGCCGTAGTCGTCGAGCACCTGCACCTCCATGCCGGTGAACGCCGGGTCGCCCTCGGTCGTCGCGCGCAGGAAGATGCCGCTGTTGGCGTCCTTGGACACCCGGTATTCCAGGCGCAGCGTGAAATCGCGGTACTGCGCGTCGGAGCGCAGCCACCCGTGCCCCTGGCCGCTGCACGCTATCACGCCGTCTTTGACCGACCACGACTGGTCGCCCATGACGTGCCAGCCGCTCAGGTCGCGCCCGTTGAACAGCGGCGCGAAGCCCTCGCTCACGCGCGCGTTTCGGAACTCGACCTCAGCACCGTGGTTCTGCAAGCCGATGTAGCCGACCTGAGGGCGCTTGGTCAGCTTGCGGTCGCCAGCCAGCCTGGCGTTGACGGCGGGACTGGCGAGGGAGATCGCATAGAGCTCGTGCCCGTTGAGCGAGACGGTGAGATCGTCGCCCCAGCAGACGATCTCTGCCGAGTTCCACTGCCCGGCGGGCCTGGAGGCGTTGACCGCCGGCGCGCGTACATCATAGAGCGCGCCGGCGCTGTGAATATCGGGCTTCTCGCCATGGTCGTCGAGGATCTGGATCTCCATGCCGTTGACCCAGGGGTCGCCCTCGGCCGCGGCGCGCAGGAAGATGCCGCTGTTGCCGTCGCGCGCAATCTTATACTCCAGGCGCAGGATGAAATCGCGGTACTGGCGGTCGGTGCGAATCCAGCCTGCGCCCTTGCCGCTGCACATGACGATGCCATTGTTGACCGACCATGCCGGCGCGCCTATGACCTGCCAGCCGCTGAGGTCGCGGCCGTTGAACATGGGCACGAAGCCCTGCTGCTCCTCTATCAGCGCCGCTTGCGTCGGCGCGGCCGCAGAAACCGCCGGCGCCGGCTGCGCGGCCGCCGCGCCGCCGATCGCGATCCACACTGCCAGCAAGCATAGCCGTGCCCGCAATCTCATCGCCTGCCTCCGGTCAGCATCGTCAGTCGCTCTCTGATTTGTCATTCGCCGCCCGCGGTTGCCCTCCTTGCGCCGCGCGGTCCATGAAAGAGAACCACAAAGGCACTAAGACCCTCTAACCGAGATTATGCATTACGAGCGTAGAGCACTCACCCAGCGGGTGATGTCACCCCGGAGCATTGGGGACAGTTACCTATTTCCCGCAAAGAACCGAAGGGGGCAGCAGAAACCCTTGGGGAAATAGGTAACTGTCCCCAGCGGCCGGTCCCCTACCGGGGTTGCTCGCGGCCGGAATGGTCAGTCTCGCGTATCCCTGGTAGGGGATTCCTCGGTCGCTTCGCTCCTCGGAATGACATCCCGCGAAGCCCCATGCATAATCTCGGTTAGAGGCTCTAAGACACCAAGGCATGGAGAGCAAGTACGTGCGGCCGGGGCTCGGTCTTCCCCCGCGCATGAAGTCTTCGTGTCTTTGTGTCTTCGTGGTTCCCGTCATCCGTGCAATCCGCGCAATCTGTGGATAGATCTCTAGAACGAGAATATCTCGTACCCTTTCACCCCGGTGATGAAGTCCACCACCACCCACAGCCCGGCGCTGAAGAACTCGGCGAAAATCAGCCCCAGGAAACCCGGCAGCAGCAACCGATAGACGCGAAACCCTCCAAACCGCAGCACCAGCGCCTTCGCCAGCCACCCCAGCATGATCGGGAACCAGAAGTTGATCATCGGCCATGACGCCCCCATGACGTAGCCGATGGGGTGAAACGGCCACCACAGGAACGCCCGGTGCAGGGACATCAGCGCCCACATCGTCAGCGCCCCGACGATCATCAGCAGCATCGCCCCCGCCGATGACTTCTCGCCGTGCTGAATGAGCGATGCAGTCCACGTCGCGTAGAGATTGTTCGCATAGTAGGTCGTGAACCAGGTGTTCAGGGCTAGCCCGCCGTGGCGATACATCAGCCGCAAGTACGACCAGAACGAAGACACCAGCGCGATGACGATCGCCACCCCAAGCGCCGCCGTCAGCCCCCGCCGCGGCAGCGGCCCGAAGTCGGACATCTTGTAGCTCTGCACCAGCCCCGGCATCAGTGGGCTGCGGTTGTCGAGCATGAACAGGTGGTCGAAGTACGCCAGGAACGCTATCTGCTGCGCGGCGAACGGCTGCGTCCCCGCCGTGACGAAGAACAGATTGAGCGGGCGGAATGGGTGCTGCACATAGAGCATGCCGCCTTCGCACACCAGCCGCACCGCCACCAGGTGCACCAGGAAGAACAGCACGAACAGGCCGAGGGTCGCCAGGAATCCCGCCCCCGCAATCGCCCCCCACGCCGCGATCGCCAGCAGGCCGACGATCAGCCCCACCACGGCCGCGCGATATGATAGCGGCTCGGCGGCGTCCCCGTTGGGCGCGGCGGAGTCTACCCTGAGCGCAGGCGAAGGGGCGAAGCCGCGAATCGCTGGGTCAGGGACCCCGCGCCCGCTGCCGCCGCGCAGCGCTCCGCCCAGCACCGCGCGCAGGTGCCCGCGCATCGTCCACAGCAGGTAGATGCCGAAGACGAGGATGCCGCCGATCATCTGCTGCGCGACGAACTCGCGCACCGGGTATGCCTGCACCGACTCCGTGCGATAGCCCAGCACGCCGTTGACGATCACCTGCTGCGCCAGGAAGAAGAAATAGAAGAACCACAGGCTGAACGACAGCTCCGTCGGCAGCAGAAACGCCAGCCCGACGATGCTGAACGGCAGCCGCCAAAACAGCGGCGAGGTCGCATTCCACGGTCGCGCCGGCAGGTACGCGTCGAGATTCACGAAGCGCACGTTGAGATAGGGCACGGCGGGGAAGTACGAATGCAGGCCATTCATAGTATGGATGGCGAACGGCACGGCGAAAAAGGCCCACATCACCCGGTTGCGCAGGAGCGGGACCTCACCAGCGTCGGAACCCTGCTGCGCCATTTCGATCGGCAACTGCACGAGCGGAAACACCAGCTTCTCGTGATCCACCCACGGGCGCCGGATGATTGCGCTCATGCAGAAGAATACGACGTACACCGCCAGCGCCAGCGCGCTCCACACCGCCAGCGGCACGAGCCAATCGCCCCAGGGGATTGCCTTGCCGGCAGGCAAGCCCTCGTATAGCCAGCGAATGGTATCCGGGCTCTTGGGCGCTGCCCAGGAAGGGATGAAACGCAGGAAGATCGCCTGGTAGCGGTTCTCGGGCGTGGCGAAGTACGACGGCCCGGCGAGGTATGGGATAAGCAGCCCGGTCATGCCGAACGACGGAATACCGGCCGCGACCAGCATCATGCTGAAGACGAGCAGCAGCTCGGCGGAGTCAAACGGCCGTCGCCGCAGGCGCCGCAGCAGGCCGTTGCCCACCGTCGCCAGCACGACGAAGATGAAGAAGCTGCTGATGGGGAAGGCGGTGAGACCGATCCACGTCCCCTTCATCACCAGGTCGCTGAAGGGGATGCCGACGCCCAGCAGCAGCGCGCACAAAGCGCCGGCGATTAACGCGCGGATGGTCATGGGTGACGCCACATCCACATACACCTCGCCCTCTCAGGGCAACTTCGCCCGCCGAGGCGCAGCCGAGACGGCTGCGCTACCGATCATGCGGTAGGGCAGGCCTCTCGCCTGCGTGCGCGAGCGGCATGGGATGAGTAATCCCGGCTACCGATCATGCGGTAGGGCAGGCGTCTCGCCTGCCGTACGATGCCCGCAAAGGGCGGGACAGGATGGGGTGCGAATGAAACCCAGAGCCGCTCACGGCTCAACGAGCATTCGCGCCACGCGCTCGCCGAGAGCCGTCGCCGAAGCCGCGAATCGCGCGGTCGGCGACCCCGCGCCCGGTCTCGCGTCTCGCGCGGCGATCACTATTAGGCTGACTGCGCGGTCGGGATCAATCTCCAGCTTAAATCCATCGCGCGAGCGCGCAGGCGTCAACGTCTCGAAAGCTGTCCACCTGCCGTCGATGATTTCTCCCACTTGCGCCATCATCGAACCGCGCCCCCGCGCGCACGAAATCCGCATCCGTCCTTCGCCGACGGGCATCACCAGCAACTGCTCCGACTCGGCCAAGTCCCGGTCATCCTCCGCCGCCAGCATGAAATGTGCGCTCGACTCGACCAGCTCCACGCCATCCCGCGTGACCTCGCCGCTCGCCTCGATCGCCAGCGTGCGCCCGTCGGCATCCTCTAACACCAGTCCGGGCTTCTGCGGGCCCAGGGTCAGCGCATAGTCGTGTTGCTGCGTGCGCACGGTAATGCGGCGATGCGCCGTTGCATTCGCGTTGAACAGCACATGCGCCGCGCCGCCCCCGCGCGCCGGCACGCGAAAGGCGTGCACCTCAGGAATCGCGGGCTGGACTTGCACCGGCGCGGCGCCCGCGAACCCCAGAATCGCTTGATAGATGCCAGTCAAAGCTCCTAAATCCTCAGCCGCCTCAATCACATCCGGCGTATACACCACCGCCCCCGCGCCGACGCGCTTCACCACCAGCCGCGGCTCGCCCTCCGCTCCCCGCGCGATAACCTGTGCGCCGGCCGCTTCAACTCCGATCGCCGGCCATCCGTGCCACCAGTGCAACCCGAACCATCCCGGGCCCGTGACGCGCGCCAGCGGCCCGGTCCACTGCGGCGCGTCGAGACCCACAAAGCACTGCTCCTTGAACCGCACCCCCGCAAGGCGCTCGAGCCGATCGGTCCGCGTGCGCCGGCGGTCGGCGTCGAAGCTGAAATCGCCGGAGATGTAGGCAATCCCGCCGCGCCGGACGAAGGCATCCACGGCCTCCACCGACTCGTCGCTGGGGCAATATGGCGCCGGCCACAACAGCAGCCGCGCGGTTTGCGGCAGGCTGTCGGCCACCCGCTCCTCATCTATCACGCCGAAATCCACGCGCGCCTCGACCAGCCCCTGGATGCAGCACCGCGCTGCGTCATAGACCCGGTCGCCGTTCGCGCCCGCGCGATGGCGCGTCGGGACGACCATCCACACCTGCGGCGCGCGATACTCTGGCGCGAAATGCTTGAACAGCAGCGCCGTGTTGCGGTAAGCGCTCAGCACGCGCTTGGGGACGCGGTCATTAGAGTGCACCAGGCCCCAGGGGAAGATGTTCTCCTCGCCGTCGGCCCAGCACCAGTTGTGCACTTTGCACGCCCCGAGGCCCAACGCGTAATGCGGCACCGCCAGGTAGAGATCTATCTGCTCCTGCTCGGTGCGCGTCTCGTGATAATCGCGCGTGTTGGCCCACGCGGGATGCGTCTTGCAGCCGAACTCGCCGATGCTAAGACCCTGGCCATATGCCCGCATATCCGAGAACTTCAGGCGCGCCGGCAACTCCGCGATATCGCGGCCCTTCAGCCCGAAGTAGCCCATGTTGCCGATGCTGATCGAATCCAGGGTCGCGCGGATGTCTATTCCGTCCCACGGGTGCTGATAGAACTCAACCGTCGTGGGGCGCGCCGGGTCTCCCGTCCTGAGCGCCGCGTGCATCGTCGCCAGCCATCGCCGCACCAACCACCAGTGAAACTGGCGCCAATCGCGCGCGCGCAGGTCGTCCCAGCCGCGCGCATCAACCGCTTCGGCGGTCACCTGGTCGAACGAGGCTATGGGCGGACTGGCTCGCCACGCCGCCTGAAGCGCGTCGGTGGTTGCGTATCGCTCTTTCAAAAACCCCTGGTAGAGCGCGCGCATCTCCGGCGTGTCGTGCGGCGACATCTGCAAGTCGCCGTTGGTGTAATAAACGATGCCCGGGGTCTGCGCGAACATCCGCGCGAATGCCTCGCACCACGATGCCTGCTGCTTGAGCTCGGCGTCACCCACCGCGGTGTTGTAGCCGATTAGCAGCCCGGGCATGTAGATCAACCGCCGCAGTTGCGCCAGTTGCACCATCGCCCGCACCTGCCGCGCAACCTGCTCGCCGGGGACGTAAGGCGGCATGAAACGCGCCGGGTCAAACTGCAGGTTCTCGTAAACCGTGATCCCGTTGTCGCGCATCGCCCCCAGGTCGCGCGCCCATGTCAGCGGGTTCTGCGCCGCCGCGCCGAACATGTTGCCGTAGCAGTCGGTGCCCAGCAGAAAATGCCGGGCGCCGCCCGCCTCGATGTAGTTGCCCTTGAAATCAACCGCCGGCCCGGCCGCCAGCGCGCGGTCGTCATACACCGCAAACGCCGTCTCCATGCGATCAATCGCCGCGCCGTCGTGATAAAGGGTCACAATCACGCGGGCGAAGTCGTGATAAGGGCCGGTAACCCGCCATGAATGCTCGACTGCCTTGGTTTCGCCCGGCGCAAGCACTCCGATCTTAATCAACGGCGGTGCTGGCAATGGTGGCGGCGGCGTGGGCATGCGCGCGGGGAGCAGTTGAACCCCGACCGTAAGCGCCGCCGCCTGCCGTCCGAAGTTCGACACCTGCGCCGTAACCTTGACCTCCTCGCCCTGTTTATAGCACGCGCGATCGGTCGCCAGGTTGTGCAGGTAGGTCTCGGCGAGCATGGATCGCACCAGCCGCACGAACGCCTCGCCCATCTTTGCCTGTCCCGGCGCAAACAGGTCGCGATTGGTGACGCCGAAAAACGCCCAGCTCGACCGCGCATAAACCCCCGCATAGTTGCGCAGCAGCGCGCCGATGCTGCCGCGAAGCCGGCCATAGCGGTCATAGGAGTTGATGAGCGAAACCCATCGCGCCTGGTTCCAGCCCACCACGCCGCTCGCCGCGTAGCCCTCGAATGGGCCCGCCAGCGCTGCGCTCGACGAGACGATGAAGCCATCGTCATTGCCCCGCGCGTACGCCGCGCGCTCCAGCACGTACGATGGATCGAACGCCCCGATCTGAAGTGCGCCGACCTGCAATGCGTCGAGCGGCACGCCGCTGCGCGTGTTCATCACCATCCGCGGCGGCACGCGCACCAGCGCGATGTCGTCGAACCACGCCGTGCCGCTCGTGTTGTACAGCCCCGCGATAAGCCGCAGCCGCGTTACGTCCGCCGCCACCTGAAACCGCCACTCGTAGCGCCGCCAATCCTGCCGCGCCGTGACCTGCGCGATGTCGCGGAACTTCACCAGCCGGTCGCCCGCGCCATACTGGTACACCGCGAGGAATGCGAACCCGTCTTTCTCGCGCGGCAGCGCCCCCGCCTTGATCCAACCCGAGAAGATATACTCCTGGCCCGGCTGCGCCGCCACGTCGCGATAGCACCGCGCATCGAGCGTCCCCGGCGGCGCTTGCGTCCGCAGCGAGCGCTTGCCTGAATGCGCGACATCGCTCACCACCGCGCAGGTGGCGATCGCGCGCGGCTTCCTGCCCTTAGGGGCAAGGCATGTGGCTAGGCAGGCCCGGCCTGCCGCCACGGCGGCCGAAGGCTTAGCCGCCTTGCCCCTACCCTTGAGCGGGCCGGGGAAGCGCGCGGTCGGCGACCCCGCGTCCGGTGTCTCGCCGTCCCAGCCGCCGCTCTCGAAATCGCCGCCGATGGGTACCGGCTCCTGCTGCATCGCCAGCGCCTGCTCCTGGGTGACCCACCCCGCGGCCAGCCGCTCCACGAGGTTATCGAACGCATAGCCGCCCATGCTGATGAAGTCGCCGCCCTCGGCCAGGAACTGCTGGAACGCGCGATGGGCTTGAAGCGGAAACGTTGGGCCGTAGGGCAGCACCACCAGGTCGAACGCCGCGCGGTTGAAGACGGACGGGTCCGCCAGTTGCTGCGCATTGACAAACGCCGTGTCAATGCCCGCGCGCCGCAGCAGCGCCGCCAGGCGCTCCGGCGACGATGGCGCCCCGACTACTGGAAAATCGTCGCGCAGGATTGCCACGCACGCGGCGCCGCTCTGACCCGCGCTCCGGCTCGCGCTCGCATCCATCGCCGGCTCCCATTCCGTCGGCTCGCGCCCGGCGACGAGCGTCAGGTCGTCCACCCAAGCCTCGCCCGCTGCCTGCCACAACCCAGCCCGCAGCGAGACCCGCGTCGCCGCGGCATTTACCTGGAAAACGTAGGTGTAGCGCGTCCAGTCCGTCGTCCCCGTCACGCCAGCGAAGTCATGATACGCGAGCAGGTTGTCATAGTCGTCGTACTGATAGATCGCAAGGTAGGCGTGGCCGGCGCCATCGGTGGGGCGCACATCGCGTGTGCGCATCCAGCCGCTGCATGCATACCACTCACCAGGGGCGACGGCGAGGATATTCTGCTCCGCCAGCGAATCAGCGCCTATGCGCAGTGAATTCGCGCCGCGGTGGCGGAGGTCACGCGCCACCTGCGCCAAGCCGTGCGCCACCCACCGCAAAGAGATCGCGCTCGGGCTGGACTGCTCGAAACCGCCATCGCGGATGAAGCTGTGAATTGCCGCATGGCCGCGGCCCGCGCAAGGAGCCGCGCAGACTGCGGCAGTGAGGAGCACCATATAGACTCGTCGCGCGATCATGCGCTCTGTTTTCGCGCGCGACCGACCCCTCTCCTGCGTTGACAAGACTGCGGGGCGGATCACCGACCATTGGCCGATCTTCTGGAGAAACCCGATGAACAAACCTGCGTTAGTTGTGATGGCGTCGCTTCTCGCTGCATGGCAAGCAACAGCCGGGGCCGACCTGCTCGTGGAGCGCGCGCGCTACGACGCGGGCGCCAAAGTCCGCGCCTCCGCCACCGTCGCGGATCTCGACCGTACCGGCGCCAGCGACATCGTGTTCGGCACCTCCGCGGGCGAGGTCATCGCTATGTCGCCCTCCGCCGCGCCAAAGTGGATCGCGCGCGGCATGGCCGAGATAACCGTCCCGCCGGCGGCCGCCGACATCCTGCCCGAGCCGGGTCTTGAGCTGGTCGTCGGCGACTGGAAAGGCTATGTCCGGTGCCTGAGCGCGCGCGGTCGCACCTTATGGCAGACCCGCGTCGGCGACCAGGTAGACTGGAGCAGCCCTGCCATCCTCGGCGTAGGTGGGCCGGATCTGCGACCCACGGATAGCTCGCCGCTGATTGTGGTCGGCGATGCCACCGGCGGGCTGTGCGCCTTCTCGGCCAGCGGAAAACTGGTATGGAGGTATCGCACGCCTGCCGGCGTGACTGTCGCCTGCCCGCCGTCCGCGGGTGATGTTGACGGCGATGGCGCCGAGGAGATCATCTTCGGCGCCGGCGATGGCATCATCCGCTGTCTGAGCCGCCAGGGCCGGGATAAGTGGAGCTTCAAGACCGGCGATGACGCCTTTACCGGCCCGGTCATCGCCGACCTCAACGGCGACAAGCAGGCCGAGATTGTCACCGCTTCGGGCGACGGCTATGTTTACGTCCTTGACGGCGCCACGGGCAAGCTGGTGTGGAAGTTCAACTCCGGCGCGGCGGTGGATTCGAGCATCGCCGTCGCCGATGTCCTGTCCAGCCCCGGCCTGGAGGTGGCGTTCGCCAACAACAATGGCAATTTCGACTGCCTGAGCGCGCGCGGCGAGCTGCTGTGGTCTCATACGCTCGAGGCCCGCGCGGTCGCGCCGCCGTGTATCGCCGATCTGGACGCGGATGGCACGCTTGAGCTGACCATTGGCGACCACAAAGGCAAGCTCTACGTTTTCTCCGCAAGCGGCCGCTTGCTTGAGACGCATGACCTGGCTGGGCGCGTCAATGCCGCACCGACTGCGCTCCGCTTGCCCGAGGGGTTGGCGCTGGTGGTTCCCGACGAAGGCAGTCAGGTGCATGTGTTTCTCGCGCCCGCCTCCATGCCCGCGGCCGCCATCGCGTGGTCAGGTTTTCGCGGCGACCCGACCGGCTGCGGCGATGCTCGCGCCTTCGGCGGCGTGGAAACCTTTCCCATCAGTATCATAGCCGCCGACCCGGGCCGGTTGCTAATGGGCGCAGCCGTCCTGCGCGTGAAGGTGCGCAATGATACCGCCGCCGACGCGCTGGTCAAGCTCCAGGTCGTCGCTCCGCAGGGCCGCATGTTCGTCGCGGACCGGCGGCAAGGCCGCGGCGAGGAGACCTATGAGCTCGACTACGAGATCCTGGCCGGCGGTGAGTATCGCTTTGCGGTGACGGCGCAGCCGGTAAGCGGCAAATCCCGGCCCGCTCGCTGGGAGCGCTCGGCGCAGGTGACTCCCTTCGCCCGCGACGTGGCGGAGATGACGCGGCTCTTGGGGGAAGCTCAGGATGCGGCAGCCCGGCTTAATGCCGGCGGCCTCGCCGGCGCGAAGTATGCCGTGACTGCGGTCTCGGCGATAAGCGCTGACGCGGCGGAACTGAACCTCGCCCGTTTCGATAGCCTGGAGCAGGCCGAGCGACGGGCGATGGCCGCCAGCTTCAGGGCGCTGCTCGATCGCGCCGAGCGCCTCGCAGCCAAGGCGCAATTCGCCGTCGCGGCGCAGGCCAGCGGTCGCCGCGACTTCGCCGCGTGGGCGGCGCAGCCCTATGCCGCCTTAGACCAGAACGCGGTCCCGGCCGATGCCACACCCCAGCAGATATTGCTGACTCTCTGCCGCGGTGAGCGACGTCCGGCGGCGCTCAACATATTCAACTTCCGCGATGAGCCCCTGCCGCTGCGCATCCTGGTCAGTGACCTCAAGTCCGCCGGGGGCGGCGCCGCGATACCCGCGCAAGACGCGTTGACGCTGCGCCGCGTCGTCTTCGCGCCGTCAACCGATTACCGGCTCTACCCCGACGCGCTGCCGCGGCTGGACGCCATCGACAGTCTGACCGTCGCTCCCTGGGAAGCCGCGCAGCTCTGGATCGCCGCTGATGCCACCGGCCTCGCGCCGGGCGTCTATAGCGGCGCGATTACGCTCGCCCCCATCACTCCCGGTGTCGCCACGCAGCAGGCGCCGCTGGAGATACGGGTGCGCTCGCTCGCTATGGAGGGGCGCTCTCCGCTCGCCTCCTGTCAGTGGGCTTACCTGGACGTCTCGATTACCGCCGACAAGATGCAGCAAGCCGCTGACGACCTGCTGGCGCATCTCACCACCGTTTTCCCATTCGTCGGCGCCGCGACCGCCCCGCCCAAAGCCGACGCCCAGGGCAACCTAATGGAGCCACTCGATTTCACCGCCCACGATACTCTGTTCAACCTCTACCACCGCCCCAAGGGGTGGCTGCTCTACCTCACCGGCTCGCCGCAACTGACGAGCGCGGTCGAGCCCTTCTCTCCGGCATGGGAGAAGATCTGCGCGGCGTGGCTGAAAGGAATGGCCGACCACACACGCGCGCTCGGTCTCGACTATAAGGACTGGGCGTGGTATCCCATTGATGAGGCGGGGAAGAAGGAGATCCCCAACCTCCTGCGCGCGGCGAAGTTTGCCAAGAGCGTGGACCCGCGCATCCAGATGTACTATGATTTCTTTCAGGGGGCGCTCGAGGTCCCGCTCGACGACCTGAAGAAGCTGAACCCCTACATTGACATCTGGCAGCCGCACCGCGGCATCGTCGAGGAGAACGCGCCCGAGAATGTCGCGCGCATGGACTTCCTGCGCTCGACCGGTGAGCCGGTGTGGATGTATGACACCGCCGGCGGCGCGCACGCCCTGTCGCCCGGTGGATACTACCGCAGCCAGGGATGGCTGGCGTGGCAGAAGCGCATCACCGGCGTTGGCTTCTGGACCTATAATGCCACCTCCAACGACCAGTGGCAGGCGGGCAACGAGCAGGAGTACCTGGCCATCTACCAGGGCCGCGAGATCGTGCCCAGCAAGCGCTGGGAGGCCTACCGCGATGGCATCGAGGACTACTGGCTGCTGCTGTTGTTGCGGCAAGCGGGCGAGAAAGCTCGCGCGGCCGGCCGCGCCGACCTGGCCAAGCAGGCCGAGGACACGATTGCGTCGGCGGTCTCCGCCGTCATGTCCGATCGCGCCAACCCGCGGGTCTATGAAGACCAGCGCCTCATCATTGCCGACCTGGCGGAGCGGATTCTCGCGGCGGTCGGCGGCGGCGGTTAGGTGGCGCTTCGTCGCGTCTTGCGCTGGCCCCGGGCCGCCACGGGCGCGGGGCTTTCGCGCCGCCCTCCGAGGGCCCGACTCAGCGTAGTCACAACGAACTGGTTCAGGCTTGCCCCTTCAGCCTCCGCCCGGCGGGCCAGATCGCGGTGCAGGCTCCTGGGCGCCCGAACAACAAAGCGCCCGCTGTACTGCCGTTGTGCGGCCGGCTCGGGGATCGTCATACCCTGCGCTAGAGCGACCTCGATCCATCCCGCCATCGCGTCCCGAATCATGTCCAAAGCTTCTTGTGCCGTGTCAGCCTCGGTCATGCATCCCGGCAGCTCCGCCACTTCGGCGAAGAATGTGCCATCCTCATACTGGCGAAGCTGGATGGTGTAAGGCAATCGCAGGTAGTCCTCGACGGTTCTAGTTGCCGTTTTCGCCATGAGCGGTCTCCTCGGCTTCGATCTCCTCGAGCATGGCGAGCGCTCGCCGCACCACGTATTCCTTCAGATGCGGACGCCTCCTGGGCACACTGAGGACTCGATTCTTCCGAAAGTAGAAATGGTGACTCCCGCCACGCCTGGGTTGTCGAACTTGAAAGCCGTATGCGCGCAGCAGCGCGTCCAAATCTCGGAAGCGGACCTGGCTTGGGCTCTGCTCGATGCGCTGTCGCCGTTTATCGCGTCGCATTTCTTGGGGGGCTTCAGGTCATGTGGTATCATATATGATACTATCTGTCAAGCGGCATCCACAACCCACCCCAGCATGTCTGCGCGCCCACAGGCTTGCGCGTGAGGCGCGCCGCCCGCAGGGAGAGCCGCGACCGTAGGCGAATGACGACTATACGCGCCACTGTGCGGTCGCCGCCCGCGCCGCGTGGCCCTGGCCGGCGGGTCTCTCGCCGCGCCGCACATGCGGTAAACCCTGGCGCAGCCTGCTTCGTTATGATCGGCAAAGGGTGCCGATAGGAGCCGGCTATGCACATGGCGCTTCAGAGCGAGGCGGTCGCGCCGCTTCCGACTTCAGCAGTGGCGATGGCACGTCCAGACTCAGAGGAGCTGGTGCAGAACGCCGACGAGCAGATGGCCGCGCGGTTTCGCGCCGGCGACGCCACCGCATTCGCCGACCTGATGCAGCGCCACATGGGCGCGGTCTTCGGCGTCGCCTATGGCGTGCTCCATAATCGCGACGACGCCGCCGATGTCGCCCAGGACGTCTTCCTCAAGCTCTACCAATCCCTGGCCGTTATGCGCGTGCAGGGCTCGCTCGGGCCGTGGCTCTACCGCGTCGCCATGAACCGCGCCATCGATCGCCTGCGCCAGGTCAAGCGCGAGCGGATCGCCGGCGACTTCGCGGATGATGCGGCGCACTCCAGCCTCGGCGCCGAGCTGCCCGACCCCAGTGCCGCAATGGAGAATATCGAGCTACGCCGCCGGCTCTTTCGCGCCATGGCTCGCCTACCCGAGAAGCAGCGTATCGTCTTCACCATGCGCCACGTCTCGGGGCTGAGCCTGGACGAGATCGCCGCCGCCACCGGCTGCGCCACCGGCACGGTCAAGTGCCATCTCGCGCGAGCCACGCGCCGGCTGCGAGTGATGCTGGAGCCTTACCTGGGCGAGGCCCAGCGGGAGGTGTGACATGCGAGGATGCAACGCGATGCGCGACCTCGTCGCGCTTTATGCGTCAGGTGACCTGGATGAGAAGGAGCGCGGCCGCGTCGAAGCGCACCTCGCTGAGTGTAACGCGTGCCGCCGCGCCGTCGCCGATATGCGCGGCGTGGTAGCTGTCGCCGCGGCTGCGCGCGTTAACGTGCCGGATGATCTCGCCGCGCGCATCGCCGAGCGCGTGAGCCGCACCGCGGTGCCGACGCCGAGCGCGCAGCGCTCCTTTCGCTGGTCCCTGGCGCTAGGCTACGCGAGCGCCGCGGTCGTCGTCTTCGCCGCCGGCGTGTTGGTCGGCACGCAACTGCCGAAGATGCAGAGCTACATCAGCGGCGTCGCCCAGCCGCCGCCTCGGTCCATCGCTCGCGTCCCCCCGCCGACTGCGCCTCAAGCCCCGCCGGCAGCCAACCCGCAGCAGCAAGCCCAGAGCACGCCTCAGGTCGAACCGGCACCGCCATCTTCAGGCCCTTACGTGACCGCCGCGGCGCCTGGATCTATGCAAGCTGCCGTGCCCCCCGCGTCCGCACCAGCGGCTAGACCGGCTGGCCCGCCCCCGCTTAAGGCGCCCATGCCCATCGGCGACGATGACCTGCGTCTCGCCGCCTTGCCGCAGCCCGACCTCCCCGAGCCCGGCGCGCCAGGGATCGTACGCCCGGGCGTCTCGCCCAGCCGCGGCGTCGCGCGTTGGGGCGCCATCCGTGGTCGCGTGACCTGCGCCGCCGCCGACCTCGCGGGCATATCCCTGCGACTGGTTCGCGCCGGTGATTCGACCCTTGTTCCTGGCGTTCTGGCCATCACCGATAAGGATGGCGCATACGAGCTCCGCGCCGTACCGCCGGGCGCTTATCGCGTTTATGCCTATACCGGCGACAACCCGCCATACTTCAACCAGTGCTCGCGCCTGACGCGCGTGATGCGAGGCGAGGCATCGACTGCCGACCTGCAATTGGTGATGGTGCTTGAGGCCTTCGAGCCGCAATTGGACCAGGTGGTCAATGGGGGAGGACTAGTGTCGTTCCGCTGGAGCGCCTGCCCGGCTGCGGATCGCTATGAGTTGACTGTCAGCGATGCGGAGAGCGGAGCCGAGGCATTCGCGACGCGCACCGTGCAGCCTGCTGCGACGACCGCCGCCTCTTCCTTCGCCGCCGGCCGCGCCTATCGCTGGCGGGTGCGCGCCGTCGCCCTGGACGGCAGCGTCATCGGCGCCAGCCCCGGCGCCGGCGGCCAGCCGTGGACCTTCCGCGTCGAGTGAATGATGTGCTACCCGCGGATGTCATACACCCTGTGCCGATGCCGCCGATGCCTACCGCTGCGCCAGCTCCGCCGATAGGTCCAGATACCGCTTGATCCCCTCCGGCGTCACATTCCACGGAATGTGATTGCCGATGCACATCATGTACCCGCCGGTCATGCGCGCCGTCTCCACCATGCTGCGCACCATGGCTGCGATCTCGGCTGGATCGTTGCGCGTCAGGATGCGGTTATCGCCCTCGCCCGCCAGAAAGCAGTTCTCATGCTTGCGCGCGATTGTCTTGTAGTCGGTGTAAGGCTCGGAGATAATGCCCCGCGCGCCGCATGCCATCACGTCGTCGGCGTAGGCGGTCATGTTGCCGTCGGCCATGAAGATGACTTCTTTGCCCGCGGCCTTCAGTATGCCCCAGAACTCCTCGTAGCGCGGGAAGATGTACTTGTGCATCCACGCCGGCGAGCACGTCGGCCCGCGCGAGGTCACGATGTCGTCGTGGCACACGACGAAGTTGATCGGCAGCCGCGCGAAGCTGCGAAACACGCGGCGGTTGATCTCCGCGAACTCGTCCATGATTCGCTCGAAGCGCGGATCGAGGCAGGTCTCCAGGAACAACTGCCATCCGAACGTCAGCAGCGGCCACATGAACATGGTGTTGTAGAAGCCGGCGGAGGCAGTTGATCCCTCCGGCACCTTGTCGCCCCATTCCTTCGGGTAACCCGCGCGATACATTTCGCATAACTTCTCTTCATCCGAGTAATCGCGCGACTCGACCACCGGGATGTGGGTGAAATCCCCCTGCGCCAGGGGCGAGAACGCGAAGACATCCTCCGCCGTCTTGAAGAACTTGCCCCAGTCCCAGAAGTTGCTCTCGCCGTCGCCCCAGCGCACGCGGCGGCGGCCGTCGTCGTTGACGCTGGAGGTCTCGTCGCCCAGGTCCAGCATCGGTCGCGGCTTGGGGTCGTCGGCTTCAGGTATGCCGAGCTCCAACTGCGGATAGAGCTCGCGCAGCCGCAGCCGGCACAGGCGGGGATGCTCGTAGTAATCAATGCCGGTGAGGTAGGTCTCCGCATCCGGGCACGACCAGTGCTCCCAGTGCGGGATGCGCCTCGGCGCCAGCCCCATGAACGCCATATACTTATCGCTGTAGGTCATCTATCTGATCCATCCACAGATTGGTCTATCCGCAGATTTCGCAGATCGCACAGAGTTCAAGAATCGGAAAACGGAAAAACGCAAAGGCGCAAAGCGCGCAGAGACGTGAAATCAGATACTCCCCTACCGTTGTCTCCGCGTTCTCCGCGTGCTCCGCGGTTCAAGATTTCTCCCAATCTCTGAGATCTGCGAAATGTGCGGACTTCCCTCCCCTCACCCCGCCGCCACCAGCCGCGCCAGCCCCTCTAGCATCTGCTCGCTGTTGCGCTGCACCAGCTTTTTCAGCAAACCTTGGATAAGCGGCCCTAGCAGCGGCACATTGAAATCGAAGTCTAACCTCAAGTATACCCGTGTCCCGTGCGGATGCTCCTCGAACGTCCACAGCCCCTCGTACTTGTCCCAATCGCCCTCGGTCGCTTTGAACGCGCAGGCGCGGGCGGCATCGTTCCACTCATCCTGCTCGGTCCACTTGATGGTGCGCTTGAACTCCTCCACCACGGCGACCCAGCGGCTCACCACGCGCGAGCCCACCCGTTCCACTACCTCGACCGTCTTGACGTTGGGCATGAACTCGGGGAATCTCTCGATCTCCTTCGCCGCCGCGTAGACCCGCTCCGGCGGCACCGCGATCATTCTCTCGGCTTCAACCGTGGGCATACGCCCCTCCTTGCGATCGGACCGACGGTGACAGTCCCCGTTGAGGGCAGCCCGACCTGTCACCGCGGCGCTCATAGGGGACTGTCCCCTGGCAAGCTGTCCCCAGACAACCCCCTGGCAACCGACGCTTCCACTGCCCTATTCCCCGCGTCCTTGCTCCATCCTCCATGCAGGAAGCATTCAGCGTGGGCAGAATGCAGCGGTGGACCGGTGCGTTGCGGCCACGCGCATGGGCGGCTGCGATGCGACGGCCAATTCGCTATCCACAAGGAGGACGACGATGAAGCCTCGAGCGCAGCGCGATCAACTGGGATGCCGATCCGGACGCGTCGGCTCCGCTCATGTCTTGTCTGGACTGCTGGGCCTGCTTTGCGTCAGTATCGGTGCGTCTGGCGCTGTCGCCGCGCGACCGAAGCCCGCGGCGAAAGCCGTGGCACGAACCTATGACCTGCCCGGCCACGGGCGCTTGCAGTTGAGCGTGCCCGCGCAATGGCCACAGACGATGAAACAGGTGCAGCCCTCTGGTACGCCGGGCGGCATACAGTTGCAGGCTATCGAGTTCAAGCCGCAGGGCGGAGCCAATTTCGCGGTGGGCGTGGGGGTCTTCTGGGATACGAAGCCCGGTTACAACTCGCCACAGGCTCTGCGCTCCAGGGTCGAGGCGTCCGGGAAGGCCATGCTGCGTCAAGCTGTCGAGAAAAGCCTCGTCATCAGGGAGCTGAAAGGTCCGCAGGCCGTCGGGTACTACTTCGCCCCGCTGACCGATAAGACGCTGGTGGGGAAACCGCCTGTCCCCGACAACTTCAAGTATCTGAGCCACGGGTGGGTCGCGGTCGGCGACGTGACGCTCGGCTTCTTCATCGGCTTCCAGAAGAAGGATGCGCCCGAGTACCAGGCTGCGCTGGCGATGATCAGAAGCGCCAAGTGGCTGAAAGCGAAAGGCTAGCAAAGTCGTCGCGCTGTGGGTCGGCGCCGCCGGGATCCTCGTCGGGCGCGTCCCCGTCGGCGGCGTGTGCCGTAAGGGCTTTTCGTAGGGGCACGGCATGCCGTGCCCCTACCTCCGGGCGCGACCGTTCGTCGCCCTTTCGCTGATGCGCGACCGTTCGTTAAACCAAGGAGGTGGCCCGTGGTCTCTCCCCGATGGCATGCGTTCGTCGCGGGTGCTGTTCTGCTGGCACTCTGCACGTTTGCCGCCGCCCAGGAAGAATCCAAGACCCTCGTCCGCTGGGATTTCTCCAAGGATACGCAAGGCTGGTTCGCCGCCCATGCCACGGCGCCGCTCACCGCCCGCGACGGCATCCTCCACGTCAGCGTCACCAGCGATGACCCCTACATGATCTGCGGCGAAGGCCCCTGCTGCGATATCCAGGCGAGCGATCGCCAGGCGGTCGTCATTCGCGCCAAGGTCAAGCAGAGCGGCGGCGCGGAGTTCTTCTGGGCCTCCACCGTCGCGGGCAAAGACCTCGGCTTCGCGGCGGGCAAGGAAATCGCGTTCAACATTATCGCCGACGGTCGCTTCCACACCTACCGCGTTTTCCCGTTGTGGCAGGACCGCATCACCCGCCTGCGCTTCGACCCGCCCGGCGATAAGGGGCAGGAGGTATGGGTTGATTACGTCGCCATCGAGGAATATCTCGCGCCCGCCGCGCCCCCGAAGGAACCGGTGTGGGATTTCGCGCGCGGCCTGCAAGGCTTTCTGCCGCAGTCGGACATCGAGAGCTTCGGTGTGCGCGAGGGCAGGCTGGTGCTGACCGCGCTCGGCGGCCAGCAGCCCGCGCTGCTGTCGCCGCCGCTCGAGGGCGACCCGAAAGTCCTGCGTTACCTCACCATCCGCGCCGCGCTCAACGGCGTCGAGCAGATCGTGATCTCCTTCGCTGAAGAGGATACGAAGTTCGGCCCGCGACAGATCACCGTGCCCGCGGTCTCCGACGGCAAGCTGCGTACCTATCTCGTGGAAACCACCGAAGGTGTGGGCGAAGCGAAAACCATCGCGCGCCTGCGCATCAGCTTCACCACCGCCAAAGAGCCGGTCACTATCGCTCTGCAATCCGTTGCGCTCGCCTCGCAGCCCTCCGGCCCGCCGGAAGTCACGCTCGGTGTCACGCCGCAGAACGCGACGGCGTTCGCCGGTATGCCGCGGCGCTTCCAGTTCGCGCTTCAGAATGTCGGCGGGCAGGCGGTTGGCCCGGTTCGCGTCGCCGCGACATCGCCGGCATTCGGCCGCACCGAGCTCTTGGTGGATGGACCAAAGTCCCTCGCGCCCGGCGAGAAGTGGACCGGCTCGACCGAGGTATCGCCGGTCGTTGCCGGCGAAGCCTCGATGCAGGTGCGCGTTTCCGCGCCGCCCGCGCCGCTCGTCACATTCACGACGACACTCGCAGTCAGTCGGGGCGTTGATCTGACGCGGCTGCCGCATCAGCACGGCGCTCGCGCCATCAACACGAATGAAGCGATCTGGATTTCCAACGAACTCATCGGCCTCGCCATCGCGCACAACGAGCAAGCGTACGGCCCTGCGCTCCTGTGCGTGTGGGACGGCGCGTGGAAGCCGATGGCGACCCTCCCGGCGCTCGGCGAGCTGACCGCCGTCGGTAAGGGCGCAAAGGCACTGCGCATATTGCCCCCGCGCGCCGACATCCGCGGCAGTCGAGACCGCAACGCCATTGTTGAGCTGCACGATGCGGTCGGGGTGGGGGAGGCGCGCGGCGCCGTCGAGGTCATCATTCGACTTGCCACTGGTGCGCCCGATATCGAGGTCGAGACTACGTTCGCGCCCTCCCGCGCCGGCCGTCTGCTCCGCTTCGCCGGGCCGGCGGTGCTGGCGGGCGATGCTGATCCATCCTTCGACGGCGACCAGGAGCAGGCTCTCTTCCCCGGCCTGGAATGGCTGGTGGCGGACGAGCATTCATCGAGCACCCTCGACATCGCGCCGCCGGGCAACGTCCGCTTCGCGCCCCATCCCAACCGTATCACCATGCCGCTGATGGCCGTCGCCGCGCCTGGCGGCGGCGTTGTCGGCATTGCCTGGGATATGATGCAGCCCTGGGACGGCGCCAATCGCCCCAACGCCGTCTTCGCCTCGCCCAACTTCCTCCAGCACCAGGACAACCACCTGATGCAGTTATTCGTGCCTTCGATCCCCAAGTGGACCGATGAAAACCACCTCGTCGCCGACCGGCCGTATGCGCTGCGGCCAGGCAAGCCCCTGGTCTTGCGCCAGCGCATCTTCGTTCTGCCGCGCGGGTCGGTGCGCGAGGCCGTGCGCTGGTGGTACTCGCGCTACGGCGCGCCGCCCTTGCCCAAGCTGCCGCGCGGCTACGACGACGACATCGCCCTCAGCGTCCGCGGTTACGAGGATGTGCTCTACGTCAAGGACAAGGGCTGGATGCCGGTCAAGGGATGGGCGCCTGAGAACTCGCCCCGCGTCGCCCTGTACTACGTTCTCGCCGCGCAGACCCTGGGCAGCAAGGCGCCTTACCCCGACCTCGAACGCAGAGCCCTCGACCGCATCGGCGCCAACCGCGACCTCGGCCTCGCCGCGCATGTCGGCGGCATCGCGCAGCCGCTCTTCGACGTGAGATCGAATGCATACGCGATCGCCTCGTCTCAGGATGATAAGGGCGGCTGGTATTTCCAGCCCGACGCCGAGCATCGCCCCCTCGGCGAGCCGGGCAAGACCACCCTCGGAACGGTTGCTAGTAATGTTGCGACCCTGCTTCGCGCGGCGCGCATCTTCCACGACCCCAAGCTCCTGGCGGCAGGACTGAAGGGCCTCGCCTTTATGGAGCAGTTCCGCGTCCCGCGCGGCGCGCAGGTCTGGGAAGTGCCGCTGCACACGCCTGACATCCTCGCCGCCGGCTACGGCGTTGACGCCTGCCTCGCGGGCTACCTCGCCACCGGCGACGAGGCGCACCTGCGCCGGGCCGTCTATTGGGCCGAGGCCGGCCTGCCCTTCCTCTACACCTGGCAGGCGCCCGAGAAGGGCCTCGAGGCAATGCGCTGCGGCTGCATTCCGGTCTTCGGCGCCACCTGGTACACCGGCAGTTGGTTCGGCCGCATCGTCCAGTGGTGCGGCCTGGCATACGCGGTGTCGCTTCAGCGTTTGGCGGAATATGACAAGTCCCTCGATTGCCGCCGCATCGCCGAAGGCGTCACCCGCAGCGGCATCATCCAGCAGCGCACCGAGAAGGGTTACCTCGGCCTCTATCCCGACAGCATCGGCATGTTGGATGGCTCCGTCTCCTGGGGCGCCATGCTCTCGCCCGGGCTCATCCTCGATAACGTCTTCCCGCTCATCGGGCGCAACCTGGATCCGCATGTCGAGACGCCGACGCTCAACGGCGACCCGATAACCGTGCTCGCCGCGGGCAAACTCAGCGCCGTCCAGGCCAGTGGCGATGAAGTCGGCTTCTTGTTGTCATATCCGGCGGGCGAATTCATGTACGCCAGCCTGGTCGGCGTCAGCGAGCCGGCGGAGGTTGCGGCGGCGGGCGTGCCTATTGCGAAGGTCATGGAATTCGGCGCAGGAGCGGGCTACCGCTATGACCCGACGTTGGGAGTCCTGGAGATAAAGCTGCGCCGCGCGCCGGGTGAGACGCCGGTCATCGTTCGCGGCATCAGAGTCTTCCGTGGCGAGGGCCCGCGCGTCGCCTGGGACTTCGCCAGCGGCAGCCAGGGCTGGCACGCCATGCATTCGCTGTCGCCGCTCCAGGTCAAGGACCGCGTTGCCATGACTCGCATCACCGGCGATGATCCCTATATTGGCGTGAGCGGGCTGGAAGCGTCGGCGGCGGACTTCGGCGGCGTGCGCATTCGTATGCGGGCGACGCGCGGCGGCCCGGCGCAGCTCTTCTTCGCTGCCGGCGGGCGGCCGATCAACGCCGACTCTTCCCAGACTTTCGAAGTGCACGGCGGCGGCGAGTTCCGTGATTACGTGGTTGACCTGCGCGGCCATCCGGCGTGGCGCGGGATCGTCACCGCCTTGCGCGTCGACCCGCCGGGCGAGGTCGGCGATGTCGTCGAGATCGAGTCCGTGGCCTTCATCCCCCGCAGCGAGCCGTAGGGCGGGGCCGCCCTCGGGCTACGAAGCCTTGGCGAAGGAGCCCGGCCCCGCCGCAATCCGGGCGCCTAGACCCGGATTATGCGTAAGGTAAGGAAAGTGTCATTCCGAGCGAAGCGCGGAATCCCCTATCGCCCTTCAGCAACCCCGGTAGGGGACCGGCCGCTGGGGACAGTTACCTATTTCCCCAAGGGTTTCTGCTGCCCCCCTTCGGTTCTTTGCGGGAAATAGGTAACTGTCCCCAATCCTCCGGAGTGACATCACCCGCTGGGTCAGCGAATCACGCTCGCTATGCATAATCTCGGTTAGAGAGTGTCTGGCGTCAGCGGAAGCGCCGAAGATGGCCGCGCCGCGTAGGGGCAAGGCATGCCTTGCCCCTACATTGGTGCCCCCGAGGCGGCAGACGCGTCGGCCCCTCCCTACCCACTACGTGCGAACATCCTGTGTCCGGGTATGACCTTTCTCGGTGGGTGGCGTCTACGTGGGAGCCGCCCTCCTGAGGCGGGTAAACGTCTCGCGGCGATTTGGGCGCGGGGTCAGCGACCCCGCGCCCAGACCGGGCGGCTAAGCCCGAAGGGTCGCCGTGGCGGCGTCGACAAGTCGGCGCCTAGCCACTCCCACAGAGCCTGCCCCTTCGGCTTCGCTCAGGGCAAGCTCTGAGCCTGTCGAAGGGTGCGCCGCCCTATCCCCACTCTCCGAGGTCACACCCCTGTGTCTCCGCGGGTTTGACAAATCCGCGGTTTGGCTATATACTAATTGCAAAAGATTTGCAATTAGCGAAGATGCCGATGGCAGCCACATCCCTGATCGAGAGACTACGCAGCGCCGGCCTCAAGGCCACCGCCCCGCGCAAAGCGGTGGTGCGGGTGCTTGAGGAGCGCCGCCAGCACCTGAGCGCGGACGACATCCACACCGCCCTCGTTGCCCAGGGGGTGCGAATTGACCTTAGCTCCGTGTACCGCACCGTCAGCCTGCTCGCCCGCCTCGGCCTGGTGCGGCCGGTTGGGCCAGCCGAACGTCACGGGCACTTTGAGATCGACCACGAGGAGCGCGTGCACCTCGTGTGCGCCCGCTGCGGCGCGGTAATGGAGACCAACCTGCCGGGCATCGCCGCCATGCGCAAGACCGTTCGCGGTTTGGCCGAAGCCAACGGGTTCGGCCTCGACCAGTTCACCATCGAGGCAACGGGCGAGTGTCGCGCCTGCCGCCGATTGAGCGCCCCGAACCATGCGCCCGAGCGGGCACCGCACGGGACGACCGGGGTCCGGCGGAGGGCGAAACGGTGACTTCTCAACTCGAACGACGAGTGGCATACGGACGGCGACAGCTCGGCCGAGTTGCGTCTGCGTCCCGGGCGCGTCTGCGCGAAGTGTGGCGGCGCATTAGACGCGGGTCGTGCCACGGAGCGGCGCCTGAGCCCGGTCTATGCGCCGTGAAGAAGATCGTCCTCGTCGGCAGCCCCAATGTCGGCAAGAGCGTCGTCTTCAATCGCTTGACCGGCGCCTACGTCACGGTCTCGAACTACCCGGGCACGACGGTCGAGGTCAGCCGCGGCCGCGCTCACTTCGGCCGCGTCGATGCCGAGGTCGTTGACACCCCTGGCATGTATTCGCTCTCGCCCATCACCGCCGAGGAGCGCGTCGCGCGGTCGCTGCTCCTCGAAGAGCGGCCGGATGTCGTCGTCCAAGTCGTGGACGCGAAAAACCTCTCGCGCATGTTGCCGCTCACCTTGGAGTTGCTCGAGGCGGGCTTGCCGGTGATCCTCGACCTCAATGTCATGGACGAGGCCGAGGAGCTGGGCATCGCCATTGACGTCGCGCGGCTCGAGCGGGAGCTTGGAATCCCCGTCGTCGCGACGGTCTCGATCACCGGCCGTGGGTTGCACGACCTGCGCCGCCGCGTCGCCGAGAAAATCGCCGCCGCTGACCGGCGCCCCGCCTCCCAGCATACAGCGGCCGCCGCCGACGAGTGCGCGCAGCCTGACCTGCACGGCGCGCTGGCTTATCCCTCCGACCTCGAGTCTGCGGTGGCCGACGCTACGGCTCTTCTTTCGAGCGATTACGGCTTGTCGCGTCGCGCCGTCGCCGCGCTTCTGCTGCAAGGCGACGAAGAGATGGCGCATCTCGTCGCCGCGCAAGAGCCCGCCCGCCTCTCGCGGATCGAGGACCTTGCCGCCCGCGCCCGGGCGCTGCATCGCGACCCCCTCCGTTATGTCATGACCATGGCGCGCCACCGCGCCGCCGAACGCATCCTATCGCGCACCACTACCCGCCCCGAGCGCGCGCCCTCAGGCTGGCGCAACACCCTCAGCCGCGCGATGATGAACCCCATCACCGGCATCCCCATCCTGTTGCTCGTCCTCTACTTTGGCCTCTACAAGTTCGTCGGCCAGCTCGGCGCCGGCGTCGCGGTCGCCTTCCTGGAGAGGCGCGTCTTCGACGGGCTGATCAACCCCGTCGTCACGCGCTTCACCGAGCACCTTATCCCCTGGCCGGTGCTGAGCAGCCTCTTCGTCGGCGACTACGGCATCATCACCCTCGGCATCAAGTACGCCATCGCCATCATCCTGCCCATCGTGACGACTTTCTTCTTCTTCTTCGCTATCATCGAGGACAGCGGCTACCTGCCGCGCCTGGCGATGCTGCTCGACCGCGTGCTCAAGGCCATCGGCCTCAGCGGGCGCGCGGTCATCCCCATGGTGCTCGGCTTCGGCTGCGACACCATGGCGACCATGGTCACCCGCGTGCTCGAGACCACCCGCGAGCGCGTCATCGCCACCTTGCTGCTCGCCCTCGCCATCCCCTGCTCGGCGCAGTTGGGGGTCATCCTGGCGCTGCTCTCGCAGCGGCCCCTCGGCTTGCTCATCTGGGGCGGCGTGGTGAGCGCGGTGTTCTTGCTCGTCGGTTTTCTTCTGGCGCGGCTGATGCCGGGCCAGGCGCCGTCGTTCTACATGGAGATCCCGCCGCTGCGCCTGCCCAGCCTGCGCAACGTGATCGCCAAGACCTATGCCCGCCTCGAATGGTACCTGATGGAGGTGCTGCCGCTGTTCGTGCTGGCGAGCGTCGTCATCTGGATCGGCCAACTGACCCATCTCTTCCCGCTGGCGGTGTCGCTGCTCCAGCCGCTGGTCAAAGCCATCGGCTTGCCGCCGCAGGCCGCCGTCGCCTTCCTCTTCGGTTTCTTCCGCCGCGATTATGGCGCCGCGGGGCTCTATGACCTCGCGTCTCACGGTTCGCTCACCGGCGTGCAGCTCGTGGTCGCGATGGTCACCATGACCTTGTTTCTGCCCTGCCTCGCCCAATGGCTGATGATGTGCAAGGAGCGCGGGATCAAGGTCGCGCTCGCCATCGGCGCGTTCATCTTTCCGTTCGCCTTCGGCGTGGGATACGTGCTCAATGTCGTGCTTACGGCACTGGGGGTCAGACTATGAAATGCGAGGACGGGGTCATTCGGACCGCAGCGCGTAGCCCGCGCATGTGTCATCCTGAGCGCAGCGAAGGATCCCCTACCGCCCGCTCACCCAGCGGTGGAACCGTTCGGTGCCCCATGTGCGGTCTCGAATTCGGGCGCGGGCAGGCTCTCGCCGCCTGCCGCGGCTGCCCGATGGCGGGCGCCTGCCGCCTGGTGCGCTGCCCGCGCTGCGGCTACGAGATGCCCGGCGAGACGCGGCTGGGCGCGCTGGGGCGCAGATTGGGACGCATCATCGCCCGGCTCCGTCGCGCGCGCGCCGCACCCCGGAATGGAGTCAGGCGTGGACCTGACCGATCAAGCTGAGGAGTTGCTCGAATCGTTATTCACGGCTACGCGCGATAACCCAGGCGCGGCGGTCGCCATATCGCGGTTGCCAGAAGCGGCCGCCCCCGAGGTGATTGAGGAATTGCTCACCGCCAGCCTGATCGCGCGCCACGACGAATCCCTGGCGCTGACCGAAACCGGGCGCGCCGAAGGCGAAGGAATCCTCCGCCGCCACTGCCTCGCCGAGCGGCTCCTTGCCGATGTCCTCGACGTGGGCGAAGACCTGGTCGAAGAGGCAGCGTGCCGCTTCGAGCATATTATCCGCCGGGGCATAGATGATCGCATCTGCACGCTGCTGGGGCATCCGAAGTTCTGCCCTCACGGCACCCCCATCCCCCCCGGCCCCTGCTGCCTGGAGAACCTCGAGTCGGCCCTGCCCGTCGTCGCGCCGCTGGCCGACCTGTCTCCCGGCGCCTCAGGCCGCATCGCCTACATCCACACCAAGGAGCGCGCCACCCTCGACAAGCTGATCGCCATGGGCGCCCTGCCCGGGGCGGAAGTCTCGGTCATCCAGACCTTTCCCTCCTACGTCTTCCAGGTTGGGCAGACCCAGGTTGCGGTCGATCGCCCGATCGCCGAGAGCATTTACGTGCGGGTGGGCCAGCCCGCAGCGCCCGCGCCGCGCCGCCGCCGCCGGCGGCTCGGACTGCGCGATCACGCCGGCCCGCGCCGCCGGGGTTGACTCAGCGGCCCCCGCTGCTGTCGCATAATGTAGGCCAACGCCGGTCTCCGAGTCTTGCGCACGAAGAAGGAGATCACGAGGCAATGTCAAACGTTTGTGTTGGCGGCAACGAACCACGGCATACGTGAGATCGTGCTCATGGCGGCTTCGGTCACGACCAAGAGGCTCGGGCAGTACTTTACCCCCGATGACGTTGCCAGGACTCTGGTGCGTTGGGTCGTACGACGGCGGGATGACCAACTGCTGGATCCCGCTTGCGGCGACGGACGATTCGTGGCGGCTCACCCCAATTCGGTGGGTGTAGAGCTGGCCGCCGAGCTATCCGAGTTGGCGCGTTGCGCTGCGCCTTCGGCGACGGTTCACGCGGCCGACTTTTTCTCCTGGGCGCTGGACACGAAAGAGCGGTTTGATTGCGCCGTGGGCAACCCTCCGTTTGTCCGGTACCAACACTTCAACGGCAACACACGTCAGAAAGCGCTAAAGCTCGCCGCCCGCATGGGAGTCGAGTTGTCGGGCCTCTCATCTTCATGGGCGCCGTTCATCATTGGGGCAGCCAGCCTGCTCAAGCCTGGTGGCAGACTCGCCTTCGTCGTACCCGCCGAGATAGGCCATGCGCCCTACGCAGCTCCCCTGCTGGAAGGCCTGTGCGCGCACTTTGACGACCTTCGGATAGTTGCAGTCAGGGACAAGTTGTTCCCCAAGCTTTCCGAAGATGTCTGGCTCCTTTTCGCTGACGGTTTCGGCGGGCGCAGCGACGAGATCGGTCTGGTGCGGTGGCAAACGGCTATCTTGTCTCATTGTCCTCCCCAGCCTTTCCATCGCGTCAGCCTTGATGATTGGCGACGTCATGGCCGCCGTCTGCGCAAGCATCTCATCGCCGGCTCGTTCTTGGACCGCTATACGGCATGGTCGCGGCGGCCTGGCATCGTGCGTCTGGGCGACGTGGCCACCGTCGGCATCGGATACGTGACCGGGGCGAACGATTTCTTTCATCTGCGACCCTCGCTCGCCCGCCGCTTCGAGATTCCGGCTTCGGTGCTCCGGCCCTCCATAAGAAAAGGCGACCAACTGCCGCCAAACGACGTGCGGGCGCGGCACGTCCGGCAGTGGGTGGAGCACGACCAGCCGGTCCTGCTGCTTGATCTGGCGGGGGTTGCAGAATTGCCGCCCCCAGTAGCGCGCTATCTTGATACCGACCCGGGACATCAGGCTCGGGCAACCTACAAATGCCGAAACCGAGACCCGTGGTACGTGGTGCCCGACGTCCACGTGCCGGATGCCTTTCTGACCTACATGAGCGGCAAAGATGTTCTTCTAGTGAGAAACTCAGCGCGATGCGTGTGCACCAACTCGGTGCACGCCGTCCACGTAAACGGTCGGATTTCGGTAAGCCACCTCCAACAAGCGTGGTCGCACCCGTTGCGCGTCCTCAGCGCCGAGCTGGAGGGGCACCCATTAGGAGGTGGCTTGCTCAAGCTTGAACCGCGTGAAGCGTCTAGGGTGCTGGTGCCTACTGGCAAAGCTGCCATCGGCAGCTCTGACATCCCAATCATCGAGGAGATAACGCGTGAGGCGCGGAGCTGGCGACACTGCGAAGCCTGACCTGCCAGAGTATCTGACGGTTCGATCGGCGCTGCGCATTTTCGCCGAGGCGACCGCCACTCAGGATCAGCGACATATCCGCCCGGTGCACCAGTACCTGGCGCTGAGGCTCGTTCTCGAAGGAGGATTCCTGCCCGAGGACATCACCCCGCGGCCGCCGCTGCGGCACATCCGGCGGGGCCAGGCTGACTTGCTGGAGTTCGCGAAGGGTGATCATGCGGGGGCCGAGGCGACCGTGCTAGGAGGACTAAAGAGCAAGCGCGTGGACCTGACGGTGATAAAGCATGCCATCGGCCCAATCTTGTGCGTCTCGGTAAAGGGCACCGGAAACGCCTTCCGAAATCTGACCAACCGAATGGAGGAAGCAATTGGCGATTGCACTAACCTGCACATGATGTATCCCGGTCTCGTCTATGGCTTCCTTCACTTGCTGAAGGCCCGTTACGCCGACGAGCCAGGAATATCGCCTAACGATGTCAGCATCAATGCCGACGGTCATCCGGCCGATGCTATCGTTCGTTATCACGATGTGCTGACCGGTCTCGCCGGCCGACGGCTTCTGCGCAATGATCACACCCGCTACGAAGCGGTCGCCTTGGTCGAGACGCGCCCTGACCTCGTTGGCGAACCCTTTCCCCACTACCCAGGCGGGGAAAGCGCATTAGCGCTCGCCCGCTTCTTCCCGACGTTATACAACGCCTACGATCTCAGATACCCTTACACCGTGGGCGCCGCAGTTCCCGCTGTCAGGCGTTGCGAGTGGGACGCCGATTCGCCAGCTATCAGGAGCATCCGGGAATCTGGCGTCTCCACTGAAGCACTCGGCTACTCGCTCCGCGTCCGCATGTGACGAGACCGATCCGCCGACGGTCCGGTCTATCTTCTTTCACCTCGCGCGCAGCGACTCCAGCCTCTCCGCCGTCCCCCGCGCGCGGCGGATGACTTCATCGGCGGTTGGCAGCGCGGTCTCGAACATGTACGGGCCATCGTAGCCCGCCGCGTCAAGCATCTGCGCCGCCAGCGGCCAATCCACCGTCCCGTCGAACGGCATCAGGTGCGCGTCGCCCTCGCCCACGTTGTCTTGAAGATGGATGGTGAGCACCCGCCCCGCCATGCAACGCGCGACCTCCAGCCCATCGGGACACAGCCGAGCGTGGCCGGTATCGTAGCAGAACCCGATGCGATTCGTTGGCAGCCCTCCCAGGATCGCCGCCAGCTCCGACCCGCGGTCGCCCACCTGCCCTGGCAGTAGGTTTTCGACCGCGAACCGCACCGGCAGATGTGACGATGCCTCCAGCAGCGCCTCCAGACTTTCGCGGCAAGCGCGCACCCGCGCCGCCCGCTCCTCGTCCGCCAACGCGCCGTGCGCGGGATGAATGATCACGACCGGGCATCCAGCGTCCGCTGCGACCCGCGCCGCGAGCAGGTTCATCGCAATCCCCGCCCGCCGCGCCTCCGCATAGGGCCCGCACAAGTCGAACTTCGGCCCGAAATCGGAGTGAAGCGTCCACGGGGACAGGTCCGCGGCCTCCATGTCCCGGCGAATGCGCCCGATCTCCGCAGGTTGACCCGGGTTCAGGCCGCGCTCTCCCAGCGGAAACTCCAGGCAGTTGATTCCCGCCTGCCGCGCGCGCTCGAAAGCCTCGCGCGACAGCGCCTCGCCAAGCAGCGTCGCGTGAATGCCTGTTACCATGTTAATCAACTTGCGTCAGTGAATCCCGCGAGACGCGGCTCCCACGGACGCCCCGCCCACTATCAACGGTCACGCCCGGCTCGTCGAGGGGTCGAGAAACCCCAAACCGAGCGCTTGCCTGGTGATAGCTTCCTATGCCGGCGCCGCCGCCGCCATGGCCGTCGAAAACCCCCAACCTAGCGCTTGCATGGGGAGCGAGCAGGCGTCAGCATGCCCACAGAAAGGCCCGCTGAAAAAATATTTCGCTGCAAAGAAGGAGTTCCGGGGAGCAGAGTGGTATTACCATGCACCGTTGTGGCGGATTATGGTTTTTAGTGGCTCATAGTGGAGGCCACTTCGGGGCGAAGAGGCACGCGGCGTGACCTTTACCTTCACGGGGGAGTACGAGCACCAGCTTGATCCGAAAGGCCGACTTATTGTGCCTGCCGATTGGCGCCTTGGCCTGGAGGAGGGCGGCTTTCTCTGTCCTGGGCTCAATGGCCACAAATGCTTGTTCATTTTCCCGATGTCGCGCTACCACAAAATGGAGGAGACGCTGCTGGCGCAGACCTTCGATAATCGCGCTGGGACAGCCCTCTCCAGTTACGTCTTCTCCGGCAGCAAGGTCAAGGTTGACGCCCAGGGCCGGATTTTCATCCTGCCCAAGCTGCGAGAACGCGGCGCGCTCAAGCAGGACGTCATTCTGCGCGGCGGCGGGTCGCGCATCGAGATATGGGATCGCGAGCAACTCCGGCTGTACGAGCAGCAGGAGTTGAGTGCCGCCGAACTGCGCGATAAGCTCCGTCAGATACCCGGCCTGTAGGATACTTGCGCAGCCGATCGCGGGCTTGGTTCTGCGGGCGCGGGCGGAATCCTGCAAGGCGCGAAAGGATTTTTGCGACTGCCCGAGGCCGTCGGCGACGCGGATGGACGAGCAGGCTCACCGCCCGGTCATGTTGGCTGAGGTGCTCCAGCACCTGGCGCCGCGACCGGGGATGCGGGTGGTGGACTGCACAGTCGGCAGCGGCGGCCATGCGCAGGCGATCTGCGAGAGGCTTGCGCCCGGCGGCGAGTTGATCGGTATTGACGCCGACTCCGAGGCCATAGCTCGAGCCAGCGCAGCGCTGGCAGGCAAGTCGGCGATCCTGGTGCAGGGGAATTTCCGAGACGTTGCAGCGATCCTTGACAAGCTAGACCGGCCGGTCGCAGATGGCTTCCTCTACGACTTGGGTGTCTCCAGCGAGCAGCTTCGTCCGGCAGAAGGGCGCGGGTTCAGTTTCCGCTCCGCCGCGCCCATGGACATGCGCTTCGACACCCGGGTCGGCAAGCCGGCGGCCGCGCTGGTAGCCGAGCTTCCAGAGCAGGAGCTTGCCCGCCTGCTCTGGGAGCTTGGCCAGGAACGGTGGGCAAAAAGCATCGCGCGAGCCATCGTCCGGGAGCGGGCGCGAGCGCCAATCCTGTCGGCTGCTCGATTCGCAGAAATTGTCGCCCAAGCGATCCCGCCCCGCGCGCGCAGCAAACGCATTCACCCCGCGACCAGGAGCATGATGGTGCTCAGAATCGCGGTGAATGACGAGCTCGCGGCGGTCGCACAATCATTGCCCCAGGCCATTAGTCGCACGACGAGCGGCGGGAGGATCGTGGCCATCTCGTACCACAGCCTCGAAGACAGGCTGGTCAAGACCGCCTTCCGCGACGCAGCGCGCATCTGCCGCTGCCCACCGTTCCTGCCTCAATGTCGCTGCGAGGGGCGCCCCCGGGCGCGCATCCTCACGCCCAAGCCGCTGACGCCCAGCGCAGCCGAAGTCGTCGCCAACCCGCGCGCGCGCAGCGCGAAGCTGCGCGCCGCAGAAAGGATTGCCGAAAGCTAAGTCGGTCGCCCGCGGTCGAAGGGCAGCCAACGCTGTCCGCCGGCCGCAGCTGCGACCAATCAAGGGCAACCAGTATCCTTAATACGGCCTCATAGGCAGAGTTCCCGCTGCCTCCGTCGGGGAATCTGCCGCGGCGGTGAGCGCAATGTCACAGCAAACGACACAGCAGCAGTCGAACCAGGACATCAAATTCGCCCCCAGCGAGCGACCCAAGCGCCGACGTCCAAACGCAGCAGCGAATCTACCAGCAATCGCAGCCCTTGCGCTCACCGCCTCCTTCATTATCGGTGCGTTCATCTACGTTAGCTCCTACGCGCGCCTGGCGCAGCTCGAGTATCGCCGCCAGGCCCTCGCCGCCGACGTCCGCCTCCTGGAAGCCGCCAACATTCAGCTTTGCTTCCAGATCGAGCGCGCTCGCGCCCGCGAGCGCGTCGTCGCCGCGGCCCAACAGTGGGGCATGGCGCTGGCCGACCCCTCGTCGCAGGTTGACTATATCGTGATGCCCGCCGCGCGCGGCGGCGACGCGCGCGGCGTCGAGCCCTATGCCGTGCTGCGCAACGTCGTGCTCGCGCGACAAGTGAGCAGCATCGTGACCACAGGTTGGGGCGGCGCGGCCCAGGGCGCCGCCGGAGGCCGGCAGGTGGCCCGCCCTTAGATAACGTCCCGTTACCTGCAAGCGGTTGCCCTTGGCGGCGCTGTGCCGCTGCGGGGCATGCGATAGAAAGCGCGCGCTCTGGGCTGGCGCGCGTTTGCCATCTGCGGCGTCGCAGGCGCGGGCTGACCGCCTCCCCTTGAGGGAGAGGATGGGCGACGGCGACTGGGCGCGCTGGAGATCGCCTTATCGGAGAGCCACAATCTGCACGTTCATCGCACGGAGGAAACCATGCGGCCCGTTGCGCCAGCCGGCCTGCGCCGGCGTGTCCGGATCTGTTTCGCCGCCTTCGCCATCATCCTGGCGACTCTCGGTCTCGACCTCTTCTTCATCCAGGTTATTCGTCATCCGGCCCTGGCCAGAGAGCAAAAGGAAATCCAGACCGTCACCGCGAATCTCCTGGGCGCGCGCGGCACGATCTTCGATCGCAACGGCGTGCCGCTCGCGTTCAGCCGCATCTCCTTTTCCGTCTTCGCCGACCCCGGCCGCCTAGACCCCAAGCAGCAGCCGGCGGTTCAACTCGCCTCTGTCCTCAACGAGCCGCAGCCGAAGATCGTAGCGGCGCTCGCCAAGCCCGGCCGGTTCGCCTGGTTGCTGCGTCGCGCCGACGATGCAACCGTCGCCCAGGCGCGCGAGCTGTGCAAGCCGATCCGCGGCGCCGACGGCAAATGGGCGCCCCGCGTCAGCGGCGTCGGGTTCAAGCCAGAGAAAAAGCGCCTCTACCCATACGGCGAGCTGGCGGGGCAGACCATCGGCATGGTGCGCGATGACGACACCGGAGGCGCCGGCATCGAAGCGGCGTGCGATCGCCTCCTGTCGGGCCGCGACGGCTACGTGGTGGCCGAGGTCGATGGCAGCCGCCGCCGCCGCGTCATCCCCGGGCGCCGCTTGCAGCAGGTCGAACCCCGGCCCGGTCGCGACGTCTATCTCACCATCGACGTTCGCATCCAGGAGATCGCCGAAGCTGCGCTCCGCGACGGGGTGCAGAGTTGCGGCGCCGCCGGCGGCACGGCGGTCGTCGTCGACCCGATGACCGGCGACGTCTTGGCGCTCGCCAACTACCCCTCGGCCGATCCCAATCGCTATCGCGAGTACAAGCGCGAGGCGTGGCGCAATCCCGCGGTGGTCTGCGTTTACGAGCCGGGCTCGACTTTCAAGCTCGTCGCCGCGTGCGCGGCCCTGGAATACGGCGGCAAGACCCCCGAATCGCCAGTCACCACCTGCATCGGCTCAAAGCCCATCGGGCGGCGCGTCATCCACTGCGCCCTGCACGGCGGCTCGCGCGCGCACGGCGCCGTAGATCTTCACGGCGTGATCGTCAAGTCGTGCAACATCGGCGCCGCCACGCTCGCCCTTGGCGTCGGCCGCGACAAGTTCTACCGCACCCTGCGCGATTTCGGCTTCACCCGGCGCACGGGCATCGGCCTGCCCGCGGAGGCCGCGGGGTTTGTGCCCCCGCGGCGTACCTGGGCCGACATCCAGCTTGCCAACCTCGGCTTCGGCCAGGGCATTACCGTCACCGCGCCCCAGCTCCTCGCCGCTTACGCCGGCATCGCCGCCGGCGGCATCGTGCCGCACGTCCACCTCGTCGATCACATCGGTCGGCATGGGCACAAGCTCGCATATCGCGGCCATCGCGCTATCTCCCAGCGCATCGCGCAGACCATGCTCAGCCTGCTGCGCGATGTCGTCACCGAGGGCACCGGCAAGGCGGCGCAGGTCGAGGGCTTCACCGTCGCCGGCAAGACCGGCACCGCCCAAAAACCCGTGCCCGGCCAGGGCTATGATTCGGGCAAGTATATCGGCTCCTTCGTCGGTTTCGCGCCGGCCGAGGATCCGCGCGTCGCCATACTGGTGATTATGGACGAGCCCAAGAGCAGCCACTACGGCGGCGTCGTCGCCGCGCCCGTGTTCGCTGACATCGCGCGGCGCAGCCTGGCCTACATGGGCATGCCCCCGCGGCTGCTCGCCGCGGCGGCGGACCTGACGCGCTAGCGGTCCCGTTGGCAATCCCGCGGCCTGCGGCGCGGGCTGCTCTTCTGCTATAATCAATCTGGTTGAGCAACGCTTGGCCTGCCCGGCGCGGCAGGGGACGCTCGCTGATGAAAAGCCTTTTCGAGCTGCTCGCGGAGGTCAACTACCTGCGCCTCTCGGGCGATCCTGAGACGCCGATAACCGGCATCGCCTATGACTCGCGCAGGGTCGCGCCCGGCAATCTCTTCGCCTGCTTGCCGGGGCAGCGCAGCGACGGCCATCTCTACATAGGCGAGGCCATCGCGCGCGGCGCCGCGGCCATCATCGCTCAACCGGCCCGCGTGCCCGAGGCGCAGGATTTCGGCACCGCCGCGGTGGCCGAGGTTGACGACTCCCGCGCCGCCCTCGCTGCCGCGTCCAACACGTTCTTCGATTATCCTTCCCGCCGCCTCTGCCTCGTCGGCATCACCGGCACCAACGGCAAGACCACCACCAGCTATCTCACCGAGGCGATTCTGCGTCACGCCGGCTACAAGACCGGCGTCATCGGCACCCTGGGCTACCACGTCGGCGATGAGCTGCTGCCCGCCAGCCATACCACCCCCGAGGCCCCCGACCTTCAGGCGTTGCTGCACAGCATGGTCGCGGCCGGCACGACCCATGTCGCGATGGAGGTCTCGTCGCACGCCCTGGCGCAGCGCCGCGCCGATCACTGCGCCTTCTCCTTCGCGCTCTTCACCAATCTCACCCGCGATCATCTCGATTTCCATGCCGACCCGCGCGACTACTTCGAGGCCAAAGCGCGCCTCTTCCACGACCCGACCTTCTTCGGTCGCGACCGGCTGCGCATCAACGTCATCAACGCCGACGACCCCTACGGCCGCATCCTCGCCGAGCGCGCCCTCGGGCTAACCGTCACCTATGGCATCGAGGGCCGCGGCGATGTCATGGCGCGCGACGTCGAGCTTAGCGCCGCCGGCACCTCTTTTCGCGTCGAGACTCCGCAGGGAGTATTGCCGGTCAACCTCAAGCTCGTCGGCTCGTTCAATGTCTACAATGCGCTCGGTGCGCTCGCGGTCGCGCTCGGGGTCGGGGTCGAGCTCGACCAGGCGGTAGCGGCCCTGGAATCGGTGCCGCCCATTCGCGGGCGCTTCGAGCGCGTGGAGGCGGGACAGGACTGCGCGGTAGTGGTTGATTACTCGCATACGCCCGACGGCCTGGACAAGGCGCTGCGCGACGCGCGCCGGTTGGTCTCGGGCCGCCTGCTCGCAGTCTTCGGCGCCGGCGGCGACCGCGATCCCGGCAAGCGCCCGCTCATGGGCGAGATCGCGGCGCGCCTGGCCGATGTTGTCTTCGTCACCTCCGACAATCCGCGCAGTGAGCCGCCCGAAGAGATCATCCGCCAGATCATGGCCGGGGTGCCTTGGGCCAGCCGCCGCCGCTGCCGCGTCGAGGCCGATCGGCGCGCGGCGATTCGCATGGCGCTGGAGCAGGCGCGCCCGGATGACCTCGTGCTCATCGCCGGCAAGGGGCACGAGACCTACCAGATCTTCGCTGACCGCACCATCCATTTCGACGACCGCGAGGTCGTCACCGAAATCGTCGCCGAGCGCCGCCAGAAAGTGGGCTAACCCCGATTGGCATGCGCCCACGCTCGTATCGGGCGCAGGGGCGTTCATCCTGAGCCTGGTCGAAGGGCTGACCCCGCGCTCCGACGGCTGAGGCGAAGCCGCGCGCCGCTTGGATTCGCTGCAACCATGGCAGACTTCACCGCAGCGCAGATAGCAGAAGCCACGGGCGGACGCCTGATCGCCGGTGATGCGCCGGCGGCCTGCTCGGGCATCGCCACCGATTCGCGCGTCGTCGGCGCGGGGCAGTGCTTTGTCGCCCTGCGCGGCGAGCGCTTCGACGGGCACGACTTCGTCGGCGATGCGCTCGCGGCCGGCGCCGCCGGGGCGGTCGTATCGCGTGTGCCCGATGGCCTTGACATCGGATCGGCAGCGCTGGCGTCTCGCCTGCGGAACCGCGCGCCCTTCCTCATCCAGGTCGCAGATACCCTCAAGGCTCTGGGCGACCTCGCCCGCTGCCACCGCCGCCGCTTCTCCATCCCGGTCATCGGCGTGACCGGCAGCACTGGCAAGACGACTACCAAAGACATGATCGCCGCCATCCTCTCGCGCCGCGGTGCCGTCGCCGTCACCCCCGAGAACTACAACAACGAGATCGGCGTGCCGCTCGCGGTGCTGTCGTTGTCTGGCGAACACCGCGCCGCAGCGATCGAGATGGCGATGCGCGGTCGGGGCGAGATCGCCTATCTCGCCGCGATGGCGGCGCCGACCATCGCCGTCATCACCAACATCGGCCTCAGTCACCTGGAGCGCCTGGGCTGCCCCGATGCCATCGCCGACGCCAAGGGCGAGCTGATCGAAGCCGTGGGCGCGGGAGCATCCGTACTCCCGGCCGATGATCCCTACTGCGAGCGACTGGCCGCGCGGGCGCAAGGGCCGGTGCTGTCGTTCGGGTTGAGCGAGGGCGCGCAATTCCGTGCCGCCGAGATGGCGACTGGCGATGAGGGCACGCGTTTCCGCCTGCTTTGCCCCGCGGGCGAGGCGCAGGTGCGGCTTTCCGCGCCCGGCCGTCACCAGGCGCTCAACTCCCTCGCCGCCGCGGCCGCAGCCAGCGCCGCCGGCGCCGCGCTCGACGACATCACCGCCGGCCTGGGGGCGTTCACCGCATCGCATGCCCGGGCCCAGGTCGTCGAGAGTCGAGCCGGCTTTTGCATTCTCAACGACTCCTACAACGCCAGCCCGGCCTCGGTCGAGGCGGCCCTCGACCTGCTCAGCGACATGAACGCGCGCCGCAGAGTCGCCATCCTCGGCGACATGCTCGAGCTCGGCCCCGCGTCGCCCGAGCTGCACCGCGCCGTAGGCGAGCAGGCCGCCCAGGCGGGCGTGGACCTGCTCATCGCCGTGGGAGAGATGGCCCGCTTTATCGCCGATGGCGCGCGCGCCGCGATGACAGAGGACCGCGTCCGCTGGACGCAGAGCAACGACGAAGCGGCGGCGTGGGCGCTCGACGCGCTCCGCCCCGGTGACGTCGTTCTCGTCAAGGCCTCGCGCGCGATGGCTTTCGAGCGCATCACCGGGAGGCTCGCCGATGCCTGACCTGGTTGCGCTTATCGCCGCGTTTGTCGTCGCCGTCGTCCTCTGCCGCCCGGCGATAGCGCTCCTGCGCCGCCACGGTTATGGCCAGCGCGTGCGCGACGACGGCCCGCAGTCGCACCTCGACAAGCGAGGCACGCCCACCATGGGCGGGATCGTCATCATCGTCGCTTTCATCGCCGCCGTCGCCATCAGCCTGCCCCTGATCAGCGCGAGCGGCGGCGCCTTAACCCTGGTCCTCGCGCTCACCGTTGGCTTCGGGCTGGTCGGCCTGACCGACGATTGGGCCATCATCAAGCATAAGCGCTCGCTCGGCTTGCGAGCGCGCGAGAAATTGGCGCTGCAATTCATCTTGGCGGCCGGCTTCCTGTACCTCCTGCGGGGCCTCGGCTTCGTTAATCTGGTGGTGCTCGTGCCGTTCAGCGACGCCTTGCTGCGGCTTGGCTGGTGGTACTACCCCGCGGCGGCGGTGTTCATCGTGCTCACCTCCAACAGCATCAACCTTACCGACGGCCTCGACGGCCTCGCCGCCGGCCTGGCCGCCATCGCCGGCATATCGGTCGGCGTGCTTGCGTCCATCCGCGGCGAGCCGGCGATGAGCGCCGCCCTCTTTGCGCTTGCCGGCGCCTGTATCGGCTTCCTCTGGTACAACGCCCACCCCGCCCGCGTCTTCATGGGCGACACCGGCTCGCTCGCCCTCGGCGCCGCGCTCGCCGGCGCCGCCATAGCCCTCAAGGCCGAGCTGCTGCTCCTTGTCATCGGCATCATCTTCTACATCGAAGCCCTCTCGGTTATCGTCCAAGTCGCGGCGTTTCGCCTCACCGCCAAGCGCGTCTTGCGCATGAGCCCGCTGCATCATCACCTCGAGCTCAGCGGCTGGCCCGAGCCCCAGATCGTCGCTCGCATGTGGATCGCCGGCAGCCTCATCGGCTGGGGGGCGGTGGTCGTCGAGAGGTTGCGGCCGTGGTGAACCGACCCTCCGATTCGACCCGTGCCAAGTCGCGCATCGCCGCGCGGCGAGCTTATGTCATCGGCCTGGGCGAATACGGCACCGGCCGCGCAGTCGCGGCTGCGTTTGCCGGCATGGGCGTACCGGTCGCCGTGGCCGATGTCAAGCCGGCCGAACAGTTGGCGGACCAGTTGGCTCAGCTGCCGCCCAAGGTGACCGTCGAGGTCGGCGCGGACGCCTATCGCACGCTGCTCGACAGCGACCTGGTGGTTCTCAGCCCCGGCGTGCCGCCCGACCTGCCGGCGCTGGAGCAGGCGCGGGCGCGCGGCATCGAGGTCATCGGCGAGATCGAGCTCGCTTACCGGCTGACCAAGGCCCGGTTCATCGCTATCACCGGCACCAAGGGGAAAACCACCACCACCTTGCTCACCGGGCGCCTGCTGGAGAACGCCGGCCGGCGCGTGCACGTCGGCGGCAACATCGGCGCGCCCATCATCGAGCACGCCCTGACGGCGGCCGCCGACGAGTTCCTGGTGACCGAGGTCAGCAGTTTCCAGCTCGAGACCACGCGCGATTTCCGTCCTTATGTCGCCGTGCTGCTCAATTTCTGGCCCGATCATCTCGATCGCCACCCCGACGTCGAAGCCTACTGGAGCGCCAAACGGCGGATCTTCGAACGCCAGCGAGACGAGGACTGGGCGGTGCTCAACTTCGATGACCCGCAGGTGCGGTCGCTGGCGGACGAGGTGCGGGCGCAGGTTGTGCCTTTCAGCCGGGTCGAGCCGCTGGGCCGGGGTGTTTATGTTGATGGTGGCCAGATTGTCGCCGCGCCGCCGGTCAGCTCTCAATGGCGGGCGATCGCGCCGACGGCGTCGCTGCGCCTGCGCGGGCGGCATAACCTGGAGAACGCGCTCGCCGCCCTGGCAGCCGCCGGCGCGGCCGGCGCCGATTTGACCAGCGCCCGGCGAACGATCGAGACCTTCGAGGGCGCGCCCAATCGGCTGGAGCAAGTCGCCACCGTCAACGGCGTGATCTTCATCAATGATTCGCAGGCGACCAACCCGACCGCGGTCGAGCGCGCGCTCGAGGCGATCGCGGAACCGGTGATACTCATCGCGGGCGGCCGCCCCAAGGTGCCCGATTTCAGCGACCTGGGTCGGGCCATCGCCACCAAAGTGCGGGCGCTCATCACCATCGGCGAGGCCGGCCCCGACATCGCCGCCGCCGCGCGCGCCGCCGGGTTGCGGCAGATTCGCGCCGCCGCAAGCCTCGAACAGGCGGTGAATATGGCGTTCGCTATGGCGCAGCCGGGCGACGTCGTGCTGCTCTCGCCGGCCTGCGCCAGCTTCGATATGTTTCGCAACATGGCGCATCGCGGCGAGGTCTTCCGCGGCGCGGTCACCGCGCTCGCATCCGCGGCGCCCGGCGAGGGACCATCATGACCAGCATCGCCTACAGTCCCGAGCGCGATTCCCGCGCATTCGACCTGTCCATCGTGGCGCTCACCGCCGCCCTCGTCGGCATCGGCATCGTCGCCGTCTTCAGCGCCAGCTTCGCCAAGGAAGCCGCCGCCTTTCGCGACACCATGTACTACGTCAAGCGCCAGGTCGCCGCCGCGACCATCGGCGCCATCGGCATGCTGCTCATGGCGCACCTCAACCTCAGCCATCTCCGCCGCCTGGCTTATCACGCCGCCATCGTCGCCTTTGTTGCGCTGCTGCTGGTGCTCGTGTTCGGGGTCGAGATCAACGGCGCGCGGCGCTGGTTTCAGATCGGCTTCTTCCACCTCCAGCCGTCGGAGTTCGCCAAGCTGGTGGCGATCGTGGCCGTCGCCAGGTACGCCGTCGAGAGACCGCGCGAGCTACGGACGCTTCGGGGCCTGGCCTGGCCCATGGTTGGTGCGGGGGTGCTGGTGCTGCCGGTGATCGTCGAAGACCTTGGCAGCGCCGTGGTGATCATGGCCCTGGCGTTCCTGGTCGCGGTCTTTGGCGGGGCCAGGTGGCGCGATCTGCGGGTTTTCGCCGCCCTGGGGCTGGTGCTGGTGGCGATTTTCATCTTGATCGCCCCCTACCGCCTCCAGCGCGTGATCGACCATTTCCACCCCGACCCCAACAAGGCGCTCGGCAGCCGCTACCAGGTGCGCCATTCGGTCATCGCCCTCGGCGCCGGCGGCCTGGTGGGCCGCGGCCTGGGCGAGAGCAGCGAGAAATACTGCTATCTGCCCGCCGCCGAGACTGACTGCATATTCGCCATCATCGGCGAGGAAGCGGGCCTCATCGGCACCTGGGGGCTGCTCGCGCTCTTCGCTCTGCTCGGCTGGCGCGGCCTTGTCGCGTCGCAGCGCGCCGCCAATCCCTTCCACAGCCTCATCGCCGCCGGCGTCACCGCCATGATCATCCTGCAGGTCATCATCAACGTCGCCGTCGTCACCGGCCTTGCGCCGACCAAGGGCGCCCCCTTGCCCTTCGTCTCCTATGGCGGCTCGGCGCTGCTGTTCAACATGATTGGCATTGGCCTCCTGCTCAACGTCACCCGCCAGCGCAAGCTCGATTCCTTTGTTGGGCGGCCCCTGCCAGGCCATGGGGCGAGCCGGCAACCGGCTGAGGCCTCACCTGCATGAGCGATCGCCCACCCGAGCCCTATACTCACCTCATGGGTGTGGGCGGCATCGGCATGAGCGCCCTCGCGCAGGTGCTTGCCGCCCGCGGCGAGCGCCTCTCGGGCTGCGACCTGCACCCATCGCCCATCACCGCCAAGCTGGAGCGCCTGGGCCTCCGCTTCAGCGAGGGCCACGATCCCGGCCACTTGGCGGGCGTGGCGCGTGTCGTCTTCTCCGACGCCATCAAGCCCGACAACCCGGAATACCGCCGCGCGGTGGAGCTTGGCCTGCCGCTGCTGCGTCGCTCCCAGCTCGTTGGCGAGCTCATGCGCGAGCGCCGAGGCATCGCCGTCGCCGGCACCCACGGCAAGACCACCACCACCGCCATGATTGGCCTTATCCTCGCTGAGACCGGACTCGACCCGACCGTGCTCATCGGTGGCGAGCTGCCCGCCTTTGGCGGCAACGCGCGCGTTGGCCGCGGCGTCTTCTTCGTCGCCGAGGCGTGCGAGGCATACGAGTCCTTCCTCGACCTCGCGCCCGAGATCGCTGTCATCACCAATGTCGAAGCCGAGCACCTCGACCACCACCAGACCGAGGCGGGGCTGATCGAGAGCTTCGCCGCGTTCGTGCGCAAGGTGCGCCCCGGCGGCCGGCTCGTGTTCTGCGCCGACGATCCCAATGCGTCCGCGCTCGCCGCCCGCGCCGCGGTCGGGACCGTGAGCTACGGGCTGGGCGCCGACGCCGACTTCCGCGCGTTGGCGATCGCCGATGACGGCATTGGCATGTCCTTCGTCCTCACTCATCCCGACGGCCGCGCGCCCGCGCGCTTGCTCATTCCCGGCCAGCACAATGTTGCCAACGCCGCTGCGGCCATCGCTGCCTGCGCGATCGTCGGCATCCGGGTTGAGCAATCGGCGGCCGCGCTTGCCTGCTACGCCGGGGTCGAGCGGCGCTTTCAGGTCAAGCCCACCGCCGCCGGCGTCATCGTCGTGGATGACTATGCGCATCACCCGACCGAGATCCGCGCCGTTATCGCCGCCGCGCGCCCGCGCTGCCGCAAGCGATTGGTGGTCGTTTTTCAGCCCCACCTCTACAGCCGCACCCGCGATTTCCTCGACGGCTTCGCCGCCGCGCTCGCCCTCGCCGATCAAGTCATCGTCACCGACATCTATCCCGCGCGCGAGCAGCCCCTCCCAGGCGTCACCGGCGACAGCATCGTCAGCCTCATGCGCCAGCGCCAAGCACAGGAGACGACCTTCGTGCCGCAGAAAGAACGGATAGCGGAGCTGCTCATCAAGCGCCTGACCGCGGGAGATTGGGTGTTGGTGTTAGGGGCGGGCGATATCGGGTCGGTGGCGGACGATCTCGTGTCGGCCCTCGGCGGCCTCGCGCCGGGCGCAGTGGCGCAAGGGAGTGCGGCATGCATGGGATGAGCCAGGCCGCTGCCCGCTGCGATCGCGCTGCGCTGCCACGCGAGGCGGAAGCGATGAAGGACCTGCAATCGGCCCTGCGCGGCGAAGTGGCGCTCAATGAGCCCATGAGCCGCCACACCACGTTCCGCATCGGTGGCCGCGCCGACATCTTCATCCAGCCCAAGGATGAGGGCGACCTGCACGTCGCGGTCTCGTGGCTGCGCCAGGCCGGCCTCCCCTGGCGTATCATCGGCAATGGCAGCAACCTGTTGGTGGCCGACGCCGGCATTCGCGCCGCCGTCATCAAGCTCGCGCCCGCGCTGCGCGACGTCCGTTTCAACGGTCAGGGCGTGATCGCCGGCGCCGGCGCCGCGCTGGCAACGGTCGTCAATCGCTGCGCCACCGCCGGCTGGAGCGGCCTCGAAAGCACCGTCGGCATTCCGGGCACCGTTGGCGGCGCCCTCGTCACCAACGCCGGCACCGACACCGGCGCCATCGGCGACCTGGTGCAGGACGCGGTGGTCATGGACCAGGCGGGCGACGTCTCCGAGGTCCGCTGCGCCGAGCTCAACTATGGCTATCGGTGCAGCAGCCTGACCCTGTCGCGCCACATCGTGCTGCGCGCGCGCCTGCGCCTGACCCGGGCCGACCCGGCGGAGGTGCGCGCGAAAATGCAGCGCCTGCACCTCAAGCGCAGCAGCCGCCAGCCACTGGGTTGCCGCTCCGCGGGCAGCGTCTTCAAAAACCCGCCCGAGATCGCCGCCGGCAAGCTCGTCGATCGCGCGGGCTGCAAGGGATTGCGCGTCGGCGACGCCGAGGTCTCGACCAAGCACGCTAACTTCATCATCAATCGCGGGCGCGCCACCGCCGCCGACGTGCGCAACCTGATGTGCGAGGTGCAGCAGCGCGTGCTGCGCGTCCATGGCATCTGGCTCGAGCCGGAGATCGAGCTCATCGGCGAATGGTAGGTCGGGGGAGGATGATGTCATTCCGAGCGTAGCGAAGAATACCCTATCGGGGTTGCAGCACAAGGTAGGGGACGCCTTCGTCCGCCGACGCCTTCGTCCGCCGGAGCGGAACTTCGTCGTCCGCGAAGGCGGAAGCGGAACTGCCCACTTCGCCGAAGCGCAGCCGAGACGGCTGCGCTACCGATCGTGCCGTAGGGCAGGCGTCTCGCCTGCCCTTCGGCTACTGAATCGTCGCCC
>Ga0315280_10001142_pt1 | contig 46750 bp, 38 predicted proteins | sample YL17G06_40_MG_FD_203697 | JGI IMG/M metagenome (GOLD analysis project Ga0315280, IMG submission 203697) | Sediment microbial communities from Yellowstone Lake, YNP, Wyoming, USA - YL17G06_40 | ecosystem: Environmental > Aquatic > Freshwater > Lake > Sediment | place: USA: Wyoming | collected... | reverse complement strand
AATTCATTTACAACGGCCTCGAATACGAATCCAAAAACGGAACTGCAAGATATAAAGACGGCACTCTTATAGGAACCGCTCTGGGCATAAGTCAACTTTTGGGGAGACTGATGAATTTTACGAATTGTCCTCTTGATGTCGCAATCAGAACTGTCACTGAAAACCCTGCTAAGCTTTTGGGCCTCGAACATAAAAAAGGATTCATCGCACAGGGAAAGGACGCCGATTTAGTTCTGCTCGACCCCGATTACTCGGTCCACACAACTATTGTTGCCGGCAAAATCGTTTTCCAAAAATAACTGCTCATACCAATTATAGTTACAGATTGCCGGTTGCTTCTTAGTGTCATTCCCGCGAAAGCGGGAATCTATCCTTTATCAACAAACATGAACAGGTAATCCACCCTCTTACCTACAAACTTGAGATGCACCTTGCGAAAGCAAAAAAATCCGTAAAAAAAGTTGACAAAAACAATAGGCAAGCAGTATAATAATAGCCCCCATCACGGAGAAGTCGAGTCTGGCATATACAGTATTTTGAAAGAATATCACAGGAAGTGTGATGAAAACCATACAAAAATCTATCTGGTCGGTTTTGGTGGTCGTTTTGTGGGTATCAGGAGAGGCCTCGGCAATATCAGAAAAGCCCTACGAGGTCGCCTGGATTCGCCAGCTCGGAACAAACGGGGACGACAAGAGCGGTGGTGCTTCTGCAGATGGCACAGGCAACGTATACATCTCGGGCATAACCTCTGGCTCACTTGGCGGGCCTAACGCCGGCGGGTGGGATGCCTTTGTAAGTAAGTACGATACATCAGGGAATCTATTGTGGACACGCCAACTCGGAACAAACAGAGACGACTTGAGCTTCGGTGTCTCGGCTGACAACCTGGGCAGTGTATTCATCTCGGGCGTAACGCAAGGCTCGCTGGGCGGGACTAACGCAGGTGGTCTTGATGCATTTGTGAGTAAATACGATGCGTTGGGCAATCTTTTATGGACACACCAGATCGGAACGAGACAATGGGACGAAAGCTTTGGTGTCTCAACCGATGGTCTTGGTAATGTGTTCATCTCAGGTAAAACCGAGGGGTCCTTGGGTGGCCTCAACGCTGGTGGTTATGATGCATTTGTGAGTAAATATGATGCAGTGGGCAACCTTTTGTGGACACGCCAGATCGGAACAAAGTGGGATGACGAAAGCTATGGTGTCTCAGCCGATGGCCTAGGGAATGTGTTCATCTCAGGTATGACCCGTGGCTCTCTGGGCGGGCCTTACGCGGGGGATGTCGATGCCTTTGTCAGTAATTTCGATACATTGGGCAATCTTTTATGGACACGACAACTCGGAACAAGCGATTGGGACACGAGCGACGGTGTGTCGGCTGATGGGATGGGCAATGTGTATATCTCCGGCTGGACAGATGGTTCTCTGGGCGGACCTAACGCAGGAAAAAGCGACGCTTTTGTAAGCAAATACGATGAGGCGGGGAACCTATTGTGGACACGCCAACTCGGAACTGACAGCAGTGAAGAAACCTTTGGTATCTCGGCTGATTGTATGAGCAACGTATTTATTTCGGGTGTAACCTGGGGCCCACTGGGTGGGCCTAACGCGGGGGATGCCGATGTTTTCGTTGGTAAATTCGATCGAATGGGCAATCTTTTATGGACCCACCAAATCGGGACAAATGATACTGACTACGGCAACGGTGTCTCAGTTGACATCTTGGGCAACGTATATATCTCAGGCTGGACCCTCGGCCCGCTGGGCGGGCCTAACGCAGGTGGTGCCGATGCCTTTGTGGTTAAGCTGGTTCCCGAGCCAGCCACAATATCGTTATTAGGATTGGGCTTTGCTGGCATCGCGGGAATGCGTCGAAGACGGCAGGCACGACCTTTACTATAGCCGGCGCAGCCGGTCAATTTTTGCCCCTCCGCACTAATCTCCAAAAACAGTTTGAATCACAGTCTCCTGAAATGTAAGATTGTGTCTATCAAGCAAACACTTTTGCTGTCGATAAATAAAGGATGCCTTATGACAATCAAAGTGCTTGGCCTATCAACAAGCCCAAGGGCAAACGGCAATAGTGACCTGCTCTTACGTCAGGCTCTGGCCAGCGCACAATCCGCAGGGGCGTACCCTGAATATATCCGCCTGTCCGATTTGAATATTGCCCCGTGCAGCGAGTGTAACTGGTGCTACACTACCGGCACCTGCCGGATTGAGGACGATTATCAAATGCTTTCAGGAAAACTACTTAATACGGACCGGCTTATCTTCGCAACCCCTATATTTTTTATGAGCGTCTGTGCCCAGGCAAAGGCCCTTATCGACCGCAGCCAGTGTCACTGGGCGCATAAATATGTGCTGAAAAAACAGCTCATCACGGATGGACGAGACCGGCGGGCAATGGTCATCGCCGTAGGCGGCTCAAAAAGCACAAAGATGTTCGAAAGCGTCCGGCTAACAATGAAGTCTTATTTTGACTCGCTTGAGATGCGATATGTCGCAAATTTGTTTGTCAACAAGGTTAGTGATGCCGGCCAAATCCGAAAACATCCTTCAGCAATGAAAGAAGCATTCCGCCTCGGCGAAGAGCTAATAACTATTTCCACCCCTCCGGCAAAAACCCTCGACATCGAATTAACCTGACCCTTCCTGTGACACCGGTTGAAAAACGCAAGAATTCCTTCGGTGCCGATTAAAAGACCTGGCCGTGGGCCCCCGGCGAGCCCACGGCCAGCCAATACTACATACACACCCCCTCATTTACTTACGCAACGTATGTACAGGATACGTTAGCAATTAGGACACCGACCTAAATCGGTCTCATTACTACTTAAGAGTTATTTCAAAACAACGCTTCATTCTAATTACAGCGGAGAATAAGTTAAAAACGCAAAGCTAAATCCGCCATACGTGTGGCGAATAAAAACTCAATCCGCCTATGGCGGATAAAAACTCAAAACTGCGGAGACCCTTCGCTTCGCTCAGGGTGACAGTTTGAGATAGTTTCTTATCCGTCGGTTTTAAGCTGCTTTTCATCCATCTTTTGCTTTATGAACTTAGCCATACGCCACGCAGCATCTTTGCCAAAATCGATGCACTTGTGCATTCCGGCATTAAAAGATTTCGCGAATTCGTCCGATTTGAACGTCGAATACGCGAGCGTTTTTTCATCAGCCGCTCGGTTGGCTTGATTCTCGGGCGCAGGCGCCAGTGTGTAAATTGCGGTTGCATAACCAGCGAAATAGACTACGAGTAGGAATATAAGTTTGACTCTCCATCCTCTCATTGAAAGTTTCCCCCTTCCGAGAAATCAGTTTCGGCAGCCCCCTGTCTGGCCTTACATATTTGCCTCTAATAAATACTTAATATAAAAAACCCCAAATGCCAAATAGAATCAAACAAAAATTCGAATCTCGAAATCCTAAATCCTAAACAAATTCGAATAACCGAAATACAAAATTCAAAACAAGTCCCCCCAGCTTTCCGCGAAAACAAAAGCGGGGAGGCACAAAGGGTCCGCCATACAGATTGGCGGATAAACTCCAAGGAATAAAGTGAAATAAAAAGGGGTGAAAAAAAGATAAAAAATCAAGAAAACAAGGGTTTTTGAAGGTTTTTTTGAAAATTGGGGTGGTTGGTGGTAGTAAAAACGGTGATTTTATAAGACTTATATGTTTTTGAGGGGAAAATGGGGGTAAAAATGAGCAAAAATTAGCACTTTTTCGCATTTTTTGCACTTTTTTGTCAGTTTTTAACAGAAATTGAATGGAAATTGACCAAAAATATACCTGTTTTGAACATCATTTTTTAGACGCGGGGGGAGAAAGACAAGATTGGCCACGAAGACATAATGGGAACCACAGATTCCGCAGATTCACACAGATTTTGTTTAACTGCGGAGAGTTCGGAGGACGCAGAGGAGTTCCGGCCAGCTTGGTGTACTCGGTGAATTCTGCTCTCAAAGCAGGCTTTGTCGCAAACTTTCGCCTTCGCCCACCCTCCGTTTGCTATTACGAGGAAGCTAACCTCGAGGGCAGGCAAGGGCCAACTGCGTTGGCCTTATGAGTAAGCCGGCCGAAAAAGAATTGCGGCCACAAAGACTCAAAGGCACAAAGAAACAGAGTTTTCAGACGCTGATTTACGTAGACAATATACGACATAATAAATCCTAAATCCTAAACTCTAAATCCGAAACAAATCCGAATGACCCAAGTTTAAATGCCTTAAACTCGAGGACTGGCGAAAATAAATGGTTTTGGGGGTTTCATCGTTGGATTTCGAAGCCACAGAGGTCGCAGAGAACACAGAAGGATTTGCTCGGCTTTGGCGTACTCAGCCAGGGTCATTCTCGTCCCTAAGGGACTGCGATGCCCTTTTGCCTTGTCCGCCGAAGTCCCAAAGAGAGGAACTTTCTTACGATAAGCCGAGCAAACGAAATAAGACACAGATTTGAATGGTCAGGTGAAAGGACGCTCGATGCTCGATACTTGATTCCGCCTGCGGTGGATAAACCCGCCCAAAGAATTGGCGGATAAACCTCGATGCGTAGTGGCGAAAATAAATAGGTTTTGGGGGTTTTCAGCATTGGATTTTGGGGGTAAAATGTTCGTGTGAATAGGTGGATGAGTAAATGCGGCTGTTAGGAGAGGGACTCAAGACACAAAGCCAATGGGGTAGAAAGAGACATGGGCACAGAGGGACTGCTGTCTCGATTTGACACGGGAAATAGTTTTCGTTATTGTAGTGCTTTAAATGGCGATGCAACGTATCAGGAGATGAAAAGCCGCGAGCGTACGGCCAAATGCTTTGCACTTGGTGGGAAGAAGAGAAGAATTATGACTGAGGATTCGGCATTAAAAAAGTGGGAATATAGGGAACATACAAGAGTAAAGCACATTTTGCTGGAGAAGTATCTTGCTGCGTGGATACCTATTCTTGGTAGATGGAACTCAAAAATTTGCTATTTTGATGGATTTGCAGGAAGGGGAGAATATGCCGACGGTACTTTAGGTTCGCCGACCATAGCTTTGAAGGTGGCAGATAAACTGACCAGCCGTTTTTGATAAATTATTATGCTTCTTTATCGAAAAAGATGAGGACAACTTTAAGAATCTTGGAGAGGTTTTAGAGCGTGAGGAGCCGACCATAAAAAATTGGGGCAGAATAGAAGTTGTAAAAGAAAATGATGAATTTGCAAATGTAACGGAGCAAGTCTTCAATTATCTGGAAAAAGAAAAGAGTACGCTTGCACCCTCTTTTTTCTTCGTAGATCCTTTCGGTTTCAGTGGAGTTCCTTTCAGGACTATACAGAAGGTCCTATCCAACCCAAAGACAGAGGTATTTTTTACTTTTATGGTTAGAGATATAGCGCGTTTTATCGAACACCCGCAACTTAAGGACACTTTAACGGAGCTATTTGGTACCGAGGAGTGGAAAAGTCTGATACAAATACCTAATCGAGAGAGAGCTTTGATAGAGTTATATAGGAAGCAACTGCATGAAATGGGCCGAGTTGAATATGGTTGGTCCTTTAGGGTATGTGAGAGTAACAGGCTGAGAACCTTATACTATTTGATTCATGCCACTAATAACTTCAAAGGGCATTCTATAATGAAAAGCATAATGTATAACCAGAGTGCGCGAGGTGATTTTGCTTATCTGGGTCCGGAAGATATTTCCGCACGGTCTCAAATGGCATTATTTAACGTCAATGATATAGGTGAATTGAAGAAATACTTATTAAAAAAATTTAATGCTCAAACTCTAGCCTATGATGATATTCAAGAAAAGGTGTGCCATCCCTGGTATTCCGAACCTCCGTACATTGACCCACATTTCAGGCAAGCGTTAAAGGAACTTAAAAAAGAGGACAAAATCAAGGTAGATAGGGTGACATCCAAAACAGAAAAAGGATTAAGCGGCAGTGATAAAATAATTTTCCCTAAAGGCAATCCATGCCGAACAAATTTGTCTGTTTCAATTCCGAGAACATTCGGCGAGGTTAAAATTCATTACGGAAAATATGAGCAGCTTGATGGAACAAAGGAATTGTTGGTGGCACGGGTTAATGATGGTTCCATTATCGTGAGGTTTGATAAGACTCCGCTACCCACAAAGACAACCGACGTTGTGTGTCCGCACTTCCTTGAGCTAAAGTGGGCTTACGGCTGTCCGTACGATTGTGCCTGGTGTTATCTGAAAGGGACTTTTAGATTTCAGCCCAACGGGAAATCTCCTGTGGTCAAGCCCTACGAAAAGATAGAAGCTCACACCAAAAAATTTCTGGAAGAGGTGAAAACGCCTGAAATCCTAAATACAGGCGAGATTGCAGATTCATTGATGCATGAGAATGTCGGCGAACCATTTTCAAAGTTCGTTATTCCTATGTTTGAGACGCAGCAATGTCATAAAGTTCTATTTCTAACAAAGTCTTTCAATGTAGACAATCTTTTAGAAATTAGGCCTCATAAGCAAGCAATAATCAGTTTCAGTGTTAACGCTGCACCTGTTGCTGAAAGATGGGAAAAAGCTCCTTCTGTCCTGAAAAGAATTGAAGCTGCCAAAAAAGTCTTTGATGCAGGATATGAGGTAAGGATAAGGATAGACCCTATGGTTCCCATCGAAGGTTGGCAGGGACACTATTTGCATTTGCTGGAGATTTTGTTTGATAACCTTAGGCCCGAAAGAATAACGCTGGGTTCATTACGCGGCCTACAAACCACTATCAATGGGTGCGAAGATAAAAGCTGGGTAAAGTACTTAAAAGAATCTTCTAATTGGGGCAAGAAGATCGATTTTAAGACCAGATACATCCTCTATTCGACAATGGTCGGTCGGCTGAGAAGCAAGTATGGATTTAATAAAGTGGCCTTGTGCAAAGAAACAATAGAGATGTGGAATGCTCTGAAAATGGATTACAAAAAGATAAGATGTAATTGCGTGTTGTGAACAGGAATAACTCAACGTAAAACTCGGGGGTAAATCCGCCAAACGGACCCGCCACACGAATGGCGGGTAAGTATCTGGATTCCCATTTTCACGGGAATGACAAATTGATGCGCGGGAATGACCCTCCGACGCCTTTGAGGGGTCGAAAAGAAAAGTAACCTTGACCATGCAGGGTCGAAAAGAAAAATAACCCCCACCGCGTGGGGTGGAAAGAAAAGTGACCCCCGCCAACGCGGGGTGGAAAGAAAAGTAACTCCCGCCACGCGGGGCGGAAATGAAAAAAATAACCCCCACCGCGCGGGGTGGGGGCTAAATAATTTTGAGATTGCCACGGCCAGCTCGTGATGCGTTGTGCGTGATGCGTATTGCGTCCGGCTCGCTTCGCCGAGACTCACAGGACTTCTTTTAGGGTTTTGCAGACAATCGCAACCTGGTCTTTGGTAAGGTTATTATAAAACGGCAATGCGATGGTGCTTTTAGAGACAGATTCACAAACAGGAAAATCGCCGGGCTTATAGCCGAACTTCTCGACCATAAAGGGCTGCAAATGCACAGGTGAAAAATAATTGCTGACCTGAATATCTCGTTTCTTCATCGCCTGCAAAATCTGATTACGATGCTCTAAAGTAAAATCACCTGCGAGACGGACAACAAAAACAAACCAGCTTACATCGCAGCCGGGCGGCTCGGCAGGGACTATTAACCTTTTGTCGGAAGAGAGCATTTCCTGATACCATTTTGCGACCTGCTTGCGTTTGGCTTTGATTTCGTCAATTCTGGAAAGCTGAACAATACCGATAGCGCAATTTATGTCACTTAGTCGGTAGTTGTAGCCCAGCCGTTCGTGTTCCAGCCAGCCGCCGCCTTTTCCTCTGCCCTGATTGCGAAGCGATTCGCAAATATCAGCAAGGTGGTCATCGTCGGTCAAAATCACGCCGCCCTCGCCGGTGGTTATTTGCTTATTGGGATAAAGGCCGAATACGCTCATCGTGCCGAATGTCCCTGTCTTTTTTCCATTCAATAGAGAACCCAATGCTTCGCAACTATCTTCGATAATGTTCAAGTTATGTTTTTTTGCGATTTTGTAAATCTTATCAAAACCGGCGGGGCTGCCGAAAATTTCTACCGGCAGGATAGCTTTGGTTTTGTCGGTAATTTTAGCTTCGATTTCCGCGGGGTCGATACTGAGCGTTAGCGGGTCAATGTCCACAAAGACCGGTTTGGCGCCGGCCATCATAATCGAATTGACGGTGGCAATGAAGGTAAAGGGTGTAGTGATGACCTCGTCGCCGGGTCCGATTTCGAGGGCCAACATACACAGAAACAAGCCGCTTGTGCCACTATTGACGGCGACGGCACGTTTTCTGCCGACGTACTTAGCAAAAGCACCCTCGAACTCTGTCAGTTTGGGACCGAGCGAAAGGTTGGGGGTGCGAAGCACTGCACAGACTGCATCGATTTCTTTTTGGGTGATGTCCGGCCGGGATAAATATATCTGCATAGGAAAAACTCCACAATAGGACAGGATAACAGGATTATCCTCTCGACTTCGCTCGAGACAAGCTTGTTAATCCCGTCTAAAATAAAGAGCATAAGTGCACAAAAAAACTAAGAACTTCTAACAAAATGGATTTTAAACTGACTCAACATTTCTGGATTCCCGCTTTCGCGGGAACGACAGATGGAAGCTTTTCTTTTTGTTAGATGCTCCAAATAAAATTGTAACACTTGCGACCGATAAATCAAAGCCATTTTCACGCGATTGATACGCCGTAGGCGTATAAAAATACCGAAAAGGCAGAAATACTTATGGGACGCAGCTTTGCCCAGACCCCGACAAGTCGGGGCTTATTCGGCGTTAAGTCTGGATTTGGTGTTTCTATACTAAACAGCCCTTGATTTAATACCGAATAAAGAATGGTGTGGTTACATAGTAATGGGAACCAAGAAATGGCAAAAGGGAAAAACGTACTGACGACAGGCGACGTAGCCAAGATCTGTAACGTTGCACCCAGAACGGTTTCAAAGTGGTTTGATAACGGCCAGTTGAAAGGCTATCGTATCCCCGGCAGCAAGGACCGGCGAATACCGCTGGGCGAGCTGATTCGCTTTATGAAAGCACATAATATGCCCACGACGGCACTGGCGGCCGGCAAAATCCGGGTCATTGTACTGGACAGCAATGAAAACACTGCTTTGGCTTTAGCCGATACTTTGCGAACCAAAACCGACTACGAAGTGCAAACCGTCCGGAGTGATTTTGAGGCAGGCGCCGCCTTCCAGAGATTTGCTCCACACGTTGTGCTGATTAGTCTTTTAGCTGAAGGTATAGATGCAGCAGGTATATGCAAAAGCATCCGTGCCAACGAAGATTTGCAGACCATCAAAATCATAGCTCTTGCGAACCAGATAAGTGATTCAGAATCCGCTGCTTTGATGAGGAAGGGCTTTGACGGCTGCGTATCTTACACTGCCACCCCCATTGAGCTTATCAGGAAGATTGAAGAGACAACAGCGATTATCTATTAGGAAACGTCAATTTACTATCACTTCGTTTTCTTTTGCAGCATCCGGGTCTGCAACATTATTAGTGTATCAGCGCTGACTGTCTTTGTGGTCAGGTCTCCGAAGATAACCCTGTATCTGCCGTCCGGAAGCTTCCGGTACATCACCACGGCGTACATATCTTCAGTATCGGGCTTGTTGTCGTAATAGACAACTTCTCTGCCCTGCTGAGCCAGAGCCTCTTGCAACTTCGATAAACCTGCCAAGACATCGCTTCTGTGCGTCTGCTCACCACCCCGAAAAATATATTCTATCAGCAGCTTACCGTCCTGATATATATCAGTGCCTGTGGAGTTCCTGCTACCAAAGAAGTTCGCCAATAAAATCGTCGTAAGGGTTATCACTGCCGCAGCAGCTAATTTGCTCACCCTTAAATCTATTATGATATTGATGGTATCCCAGCCGCCTCTGTGCGGCATAAACGGCTGCGGGATTTGGTGCTTTATATCCTCATTAAGACCTGGGCGAACCGGCTCTGCCGTTGCATCCGTCAACTCATTTAATAATTCTTTTAGCTTTTCTTCTGTCATCACAACCTTCTTTTCAGGTAAGGTGCTTTCGCAAAACTTTTAGTGCTCTGTTCAGCCGGCTTTTGAAAGTGCCCTCTCTTATGCCCGCTGCTTCGGCAGCTTCGGCAATGGTCAAGTGCTGCATATAATGTAAGACAACCACCTGCCTTAATTTCATAGACAAACGTGCAACAGCATCTTTCAACCGGTCAAGCTGCTCGTGGCGTTCAACCTTGTCAGACTCGGCCTCCTTTTTATCTGCCACATCAAGCCCTTCGATGCTGGCCGGTTCACCACTGGGGTGCTTGCGCCAGTACAGCTTTGAAGCATTGCCTGCAATACGATAGAGCCAGCTATTCAGCGCTTTGCCATCTCTGAGCTGGGCTATGTGGTACCAGGCGAGCAGAAAGCTCTCCTGAGTCAAATCTTCACTAACCTGACGACTATGGCCCAGCCTTCTGAAGAACAGATATATCTGCCCATAGTATAAATCAACAAGCTCGGCTGCGGCTTCCCGGTTGCCAGCTCTCAATCGAGCAGCAAGCGAATCCCGCCTCTGCTGCAAATACTCCTGGTCACCTTCTGTGCTTTGTTGCTCGCTTATAAGATGCGCAGAATCGACCTTGTGTTCTGTGGATTGTGCCTTTTTTCCCATACATTGTATCCGTGCCTGGCAGATAGAGACAGTATATCCTAAATCCTGCTTCCCAGCAATATCAAAGACCGAAGTTTAAAGTACCAGACGGACTGAAAAAAGGCTCTTTTCTGGCCAAAGGTGGCGGGAAATCGCCGATTTTTTATCATTTGGGAGAGAGGGCATCCTCCGCCTTAGAATCCGTTGTTGCCTTAACGACAGGGCCTTTCATAGTTCACTCGATGTTCCAATTGCTTCGAATCTACTAATGCATCCTGCTCTTTTCTCAAACGATATACAAAAGTTGTCGTGTCAGGAGCGAAGTTATCTTTCGTCAGTATGCTTCCTTTGGGAACATCCTTTGTAACGGTGCCTTTATCGGCTATTCCGATGGGTATTGCGCTTTTGGCCTTTGCCTGTTTGTAGGTATAGATAATTCCGTAGAGGTCGGCACTGCCGATTCCTTCAACCTTTTCTCCGGTTTTGAGGCGGTGTTTCGCAACAGCAACAACCTCAGAATTCATTGATTCTGAGGCAATTGTGATTTCCCCCAGGAGAACCGCTTCGGCGATGGACTGAGGAGTCTCCAGGTCACAAAGATGATAAGGCCGAAAATGCAGGTAATAGGGTCCCTCTGCCCTGGTGATAAGTTTCATATCTCTTCGCATTCGTGGGTTGTCCGAATAGACGATTGCAAAAACGCCGGGTGCGACAGCACCGGTAGAATAATCGACAACTCCCCGACGGTCAAGGACGCCCCCATCAGCTTTGGGGATAAAGGTCCTGACCAATTCATCAACATCAGCCTTGGGCCCGTGCATGCCGGGGACGTCCGGCAGAAGTCCGGTAGCATTGGAGACCGCAGCCATTTCGACCATTGTTTTAGTGCCGTCGATAAACGAAGTCAGCATCTTAGGGTTCATCACTTTGGAAGCCGCTTCTTCGGCACACATCTGGGGGGTTATCTGACGGTTGATGGTGTTGTTCTTGCCCTTTCCAAGACAAATAATCTCAAATCCCATAAGCATAGCCTGTTCGTAGAGCATTTTACAAACGCCCGGCTCATCCCCTGAAGCAACAGAATAAATTGAGCCGGCTTTTCTGGCCAGATGATTCAAATACACCCCTACCGTGACATCAGTTTCCACATTCAGCATTATAATCGGCTTATTATTTTTGATAGAAGACCAGGCAACGAAGGCGCCAACATCGGGAACTCCGGTTGCCTCCACGTTTGCTTCGATGCCGTCAAGGCGGGTCAGTAACCCAGCATCAGCGGTAACAACAACCTTGCCTGAATTAAGTGCGTCCTGAGCTTGTTTAGCATTTTCGGCGGCTAAAATATCGCCTTTGTCCCATTTCATCTGGCAAAATGTATTGATTGCACGGTTGGGGTCGATGTCGGCTATGGCCTTTACGGTCATGCCGGTTACATTGCTAATCGCATGAGCCAGACCGGAACCCATCTGGCCGCATCCGATTATCCCCACGCAAATAGGATTGTTCTCTTCGTTTCTTTGCTTTAGTTTTTTAACCAGCTCCACCAGGTTACTCCCAAACGGTACAATTTACCTGCATAATACCTCAAAAAAACAGGAATTTTGAGTATATTATAAGCACCTATGCATTTGCAATAGCAATCTCTCAAACAAATTAGATAATCCGAAGCGGTATCTATCGAATTTGGTGGAATATTTATTTGCTTGATGGTCTCTTCAGGTTTACCGGCCATTGGATTGACCTCTTTCTGGGGTATGGGTCCTAATAATACGGAGTTAAAATTGCCGCGTTTAAGCCATTTCCCACGTGCAGAAAATGGCTTGAACTGTAAATCTCTTGCGTTTTCCACTTGCATTAGCTATATTTTTGTGGTAAAATCTTATATAAAGATAGTGTGCCGGGAGGAGAATAGAATGAAAAAACCTATTTTTGCCTTTGTGTGCTTGCTACCGGTCCTCGTTTGTCAGGCGGCAATAATCACCGTCGATGATAATGGGCCTGCACAGTACAATAATATCCAGGATGCGATTGACCACTCCTCGGACGGTGATACTATTATTGTTAAACCGGGCACCTACATCCAGAATATCGCTTTCAACAAAAAGGCTGTTACGGTTACAAGCCAGGACCCGAATGTGGCGAGCATTGTCCAGTCAACGATTATTACGGTCAGCTCCGGCGACTGCGTAACCTTTGAGTTTGACGAAGACAGCAACTCCGTAATCACCGGCTTTACCATCAAGGCCACCACAGGACGGGGAATTCGCTGTCACAACACGTCGCCAACCATCTCAAAGAACGTCATCAAAGATTGTGCAGATAGTGGTATTTACGGCGAACTCAATGCCGCACCTATTATTTCAGGCAATACGATAAAATCCAACGCCAAGGTGGGCATATACTCCTGTAATGGGCGAATCACCGACAATATTATATCAGGCAACAACGGCGGTATAAGCAGTTGTAACGGCCCAATAACCAACAACATTATTAACGCTAATGTTAATTCAGGTTACGGCGGCGGCCTGTTTAATTGCCAGGGCGAAATTACAGGTAACATAATTGCAAACAATCGAACCCTGGTCGGTTCCAAAGGGGGCGGATTGTCTGGATGTAACGGCAATATCAGCAACAATGTTATTGTCGGAAACAATACCTACCTTGACGGCGGGGGGCTGCACAGTTGTCAGGGAAACATCGGTAATAATATTATTGCAGGAAATGTCTCTTCCAGCGGCGGCGGGCTTTATGGCTGCGGCGGCACCATATATAACAATACCATCACAGGTAATAGAGCATCGTACCTCGGTGGTGCAATCTGCTACTGTAACGGCTATGTGCGAAACAATATCATAGCATTCAACGAAGCGATTGGAATGGGCACCATAGGCGGCATAGAAGGCCCATGCAGTAATTCCTATAATGCCTTTTGGAATAACCAGGGCGGCAACTTTGGAAAGGACGTAGTTGCAAGCACAGGCGATATCATCCTCGATCCGTTTTTTGCGGTCAATGGACACTGGGATAATCGCGGCACCAGCGACCCGAGCGATGACATCTGGATTGACGGCGACTATCACGTTAAATCCAAAGCAGGCAGATGGGACCCCAATAATGAGAACTGGGTTACAGATAGTGTAACCAGTCCGTGCATAGATGCCGGCGACCCTAATTCGGACTGGACTGCGGAGTTGTGGCCACACGGCAAACGGATAAATATGGGCGCTTATGGCGGAACGCCTGAGGCGAGTATGTCAACGTCGAGTGTCGGTAATGTTGCCGATATAAACGAGGAAGACTGGGATGCCAACTGGGTAGATTACAATGATTTTATACTGCTGACAGATAAGTGGCTCTCCGATGAGGTTCTGCTGGCTGAGGACCTAAATAGAGACCGGATGGTCAATCTTGCGGATTTTGCCATTTTTGCAGGCAATTGGCGGCCAGGGCCGCCAGTACCTAATCCTATGACCTGGGCAACGCCGCCTTATGCAACATCATCTCGCTCAATTGCAATGGCAGCCACTACCGCTACCTCAACCGACTGGAACGGTGTGGAATACTATTTCAAGGACGTTGTGCACCCGCAATATAATAGCGGGTGGATTTCATTTGCACCGGGCCAGCAGCCCAGGTGGGAGCACAAAAACCTAACCCCCAGTACTAAATACTGGTACAGAGTCAAGGCCCGCAATAAATCCAATCTTCTGGAAACCGATTGGTCCGAGATAGCTTCGGCAACCACTCCTGCTGATGAGGATATTACCCCGCCGACGCCTGACCCTATGACCTGGGCAACGCCACCATACGCAACCTCGCCCACATCAATCAGTATGGTTGCCACCACCGCATCCGATGGAAGCGGTGTCCAGTACTTCTTCGAGTGCACTTCGGACTCCAATTACAATAGTCCATCCTGGCAGAATGAAACTGAATATACACGTAGTTCTTTGCCGCCGGGCGTCTATACCTTTGTTACCAGAGCCCGGGATAAGTCCCCAAATCAAAACACTACCGCCAACTCGACTGCGGTTACTGTTGATATCAAACCGCCGACACCTAATCCTATGACATGGGCGACGCCGCCTTACGCAAGCTCTCCGATATCAATTGCCAACGGCTTAATTAATGGCGCATCACGTATGGTCGCTACCACCGCATCCGATGTGAGCGGCGTCCAGTACTATTTCCAGTGCACTTCAGATGCCAATTACAGCAGCCCTGATTGGCAGGACAGTCCCACATACCAGGTTTCTTCTCTGCCGCAGGGCCTCTACACTTTCGTTGTAAGGGCTCGGGACAAGTCTCCAAATCAAAACACTACGGCCAACTCGACTGCGGTTACCGTTGACCTCAAACCTCCAACACCTGCAACGGCCAACGGGCAGATGGACTGGGCTGAGGGCGGCGAACCGAAACAAATCCTTCTACCACCTTACACACCTTGGGATTATGGTGCCACGATGACAGCGGCAGAATGCTCAGATGAAAGCGGCACCGTGGAGTATTTCTTCGACTGCACCAATGGTAACTTCGATAGCGGCTGGCAAAGCGACCGCACATACACCGTCAAGGTTGGCAGGCCGGACCACGGTTATCGCTTCCACGTTAAGGCGCGCGACCTCTCACACAATGAGACTGGCTGGTCACCTGAGTTAAAGGCCAACTAATAAAAAAAATTACCTGCAAGCTTGACAAACACCGGACAATTTTCTATTGACTATCGCATGTTGGGCGCAATAATTAGGCGTCCCCCTGCTTTCTTGCGAAAGCAAGAAGGGGGGTCATAAAAGGGGATTCGTTATGAAAGTCAATATTGAAGACACCTGCACTGCCTGCGGGCTTTGCTGTGATACCTGTCCTGAAGTTTTCGAGATGGGCGAGGACAGGGCACAGGTCATCGGTGATGAGGTTCCTGCCGAATACGAGGATGCCGTTCAGCAGGCCGCCGACGAGTGTCCCGTCGAGGCGATTATAGTGGAATAAATCGCGCACAAATATAGACCGAACTCAGTTGGGGTTTAATCGCCCAAATCGGGTCCAGTCCTTAGCAGGCCAATAAAGATAATCTGCCCTGCCTTTTATCGCTGCCAAAGGGATGGGACCGAAGTGCCTGCTGTCTTGGGATAGATTACGATTGTCGCCTAACACAAAGCAGTGATACTCAGGCACGGTTACCTTCGTGAAATCAGCCGACTTAGGGTCAACTCCGGATTTTAAGAAGATTTTGTATTTAGCGCCATTGTTAGTTTCTTCGTATATGTCTCCATCCAGCATTTTACCTTGCACTTCTATTTTGATTTTGCTCAATATCGAATCATCAAGCTTGATGCGCTCAAGTTTTTGCCCATTTATATAAAGGTCATTATCCTTAATCTCCACCGTGTCACCGGCAATCGCCACAACTCGCTTAACAAAATTGATTCGCCTGTTTTGCGGACTTGCAAAAACTACAAGGTCGCCTCTTTTAGGGTCTTTGCTCCTGTAAGCAAGTTTGTTTGCCAAAAAACGGTCGCCGGGTAGTATTGTAGGATAATTGGAGGTAGTCGGAGCTCTGAACGCCCCCATATAATTATCTCTAAAATACAAACTGTATGTCGTAGAACCACCCATATTGATTAGGCATAAAAGCAAATAGACATACCATCGGTTATACTCTTTTAGCTCATAATCGGGTTTTGTATGCCTGGCCAAATACCACGAATCTATTATTGCAACCAGACTCACGACTGAAACAAAGCCCGTTATAAGCATAAGCGATAGTTTGATGGCCGCTTCGTGAATAAACAAGCCAGCGATAACAGCAAAAGGCACCGTGCAAAGAAGGGCAAAGATTAAACCCCTTATTATCCTGCCGCAATATATCTGGCCCAGTCCTGCCATAATAAGAGAAAGCACGACCGCTACTAAAGGTTTCCGTTTGTGCCTGTATCCTGATTCCTGAGTGAACATTTTATATCTCCATCATCTAACACCATAAAAATGTACACAGCAAAAACACTACCCTTAAAACGCCTGCCATAGCCGCAATCATAATCATCGCTGCCTTTGCTAACGGATTTGAAGTGGCAATTTCAACTAACCGGCTTATGTTGAACAAGGGTTTTCTTCTTTGCTCTTCATATTTATATATCCGGCTCATCACTTTAGCTGAGAAATCTCCCTCGGTTTCCATCTGAAGTTTTCTATCTGTCCAGAGCTTTAGAATCTCTTCGTTTTTCATGTAGTCTCCTCATTAAGTATCTGGAGCACAGCTCTTAGTTTCTTCTTTGCCCTGTTAATCCTTGACTTGACTGTACCAATTCTTACACCTTCAATCTGGGCGATCTGGTGATAAGGAAGATTTTCAAACTCAGCTAAAATAAATGCTCTCTTCTGCCTGCCGGGCAAGGTTTGCAATGCTTTATCCAATTCAGCAAACATTTCCTGGTTAGCAAGCCCATCGGATGAATCTTTGGCCGTTATCCTTTCCGGCAATTCATCGGTCGAAATAACTTTCTTCTTCTTCATCTCGTTTATGCACTTATTCCTGGCAATACTAAATAGCCACGTTGAAAAATTACTCCTTGCAGGGTCAAACGAGGCGAGCTTTTTATAAGCGGCAAAAAAGACATCCTGAGCAATATCCTCACCAATATGGCTGTCCCCGAGCAAATTCGCCGCAAATCTGATAATAGAATCCTGATACTTTTCCACCAATAATCTAAATGCGTCGACATCCCCTCCAAGAACCTGCGCTATGGTTTGGTTTTCATTCACTGTTAAGCAAAACCTAATCGGCTACAACTTTGGCCCTATCCATCAGGTTATACAACTGGCATCTGAAAAAGTTCCACATAGTTAATATGGAATTGAAACCCGACCAAAAAATTTTCCCCTACATAATCACCCCCCCGCGCATAACCACGGGCATCTCAAACCAAATAGAGTGGGGTAAGTCACACCTTTATTGTTGGGTACAAAGTGGCGGACGATATCAATTAAAAACTGTCAATTTGAAAGCTGCTGACTTCGCTCTCTGGCTTTTCTGACAGCAGCGGTAATTAGAGAGTTGAATTTGCCTTCAGTCAAAACCTTCAGAGCTGTTCCGTTACCGAGCGTGGAGTCATAAAGTGCAACAGATAATCTGGGCCGCCGGCCTTGGTGCCGGTGCCGGACATCTTGAAACCGCCGAAGGGCTGTAATTTTACCATGGCCCCGACACAACTGCGGTTAAAGTACAGATTGCCCACGCGGAACTCTCTGCGGCATTTGTCTATGTGCTCCCGATTGCGGCTAAACAATCCACCGGTCAGCGCAAATCTGGTGGAATTGGCCCACTCGATAGCCTGGTCGAAGTCCTTGGCTCGCATAATAGCCAGCACCGGCCCGAAGATTTCTTCCTGAGCCAGCCGGTTTTTGGGGGTTATCCCTTCGACGATGGTCAATGGAACATAGTAGCCCTTCTGCGGCACGCTGCTGGAATAAAGGATCGTACCTTCTTTTGCCGCAAGCTCGATATATTCCAGAATCTTTTTTTGAGCATCCTGATTAATAACCGCTCCCATATAATTTTCAGGGTCTTCAGCAGGGCCAATTTTTAGCTTGCGAGCCGCCTCGACCAAACGCGGGACAAACTCATCGTATATCTTGTCAAGCACTATAAGGCGGGAGCAGGCCGAGCACTTCTGCCCCTGGTAGCCGAAAGCCGAATAAAGCACATCGGTAATAGCCCTATCGAAATCGGCGTCTTCGTCGATTATTATGGCATTCTTGCCACCCATTTCGCAGACAATTTTCTTTATGAAGTGCTGGCTTTGGGGTGTTCGGCCGGCCCTTTCTATGATTCTCAGGCCCGCTTCCATAGAGCCGGTGAAAGCAATAATGCTGACTTTAGGGCTGTCCACCAGGAAATCGCCAATAACCGAGCCGTGTCCCGGCGTATAGTTAAAGATGCCGGGTGGAAGACTAACTTTACTGAACAGCTCTACCAGGTGATGACCTACTACAGGCGACTGATTGGATGGCTTGAAAACCACGCAATTTCCTGTAACGATAGCTGCGGCGCACATCCCGCAACTAATGGCGAAAGGGAAATTCCACGGTGCGATGACGGCAGCGATACCTTTGGGCTGATAGAAATATTGATTAATTTCGCCGGCGTAACTGCCCATATCCTGCGTCTGGCCGAGGCGGATCATCTCGCGAGCGTAGTACTCAAGAAAATCAATGCCCTCAGCCAGATCGTTGTAAGCCTGAGCCCACTGTTTGCCTTCCTCAAGGATTTGCCAGGAGGAGAATTCGTATATTTGCTTGCGTGCGATTGCAGCGGCCTTAACCAGATATTCGGCTCGCTTGCGGGGTGGAGTATCACGCCAGCTTGAAAAGGCCTCTTGTGCGGCTATAAGGGCGTTTTCAACTTCCTTTTTGCCGGCTTGGCAAACCCGGCCAATAACCTCATCCGGGTTGGCGGGGTTTATCGAATCAATAACCTCATTGGTAACTATCTCTTTGCCACCGATGTAAAGGGGGTATCTCTTGCCTAAATTTTTCCTGACCACGGTGATTGCGCGGAGAAAAGCTTGCTTTATCTCGGGGTCGTCGTAACCCCGGAAGATTTTTTCGTTTCTGAAAGCGGGCAATTCCAACCCCGGTGCAGCTTCGTTTTGTTTTTTATTCATATTATCCAGCGCCGTTTCATAATCTGAATAATTTAACCGTATAGTACGATTAACTTGTGCTACGCAGCGCTTGGCGGAGCAGCAATTGCCCGGCTTTTAACCGCTGGAAAGCTCACGGCTTCTCTCGGCAGCGCGCTGCAAAGCCGCAAAAACTGTTTCATCGAAATGTCTGTAAGCAAAGACCTTAAATGCTGCTTCGGTAGTTCCATTTGGAGTGGCGACCCTCTTTGTAAGCTGGGCTGGTGTTTCACCTTTTTCGGCTGCCTTCTCAGCGAGCAAGGCGGCACCTTTGGCAGTCTGGACAACCAAGTCTTTAGCTACATCTTCCGGCAGGCCAAGTTTAATACCCGACTTTATCATCTCTTGCATCAAAAGGAAAAAATAAGCAGGTCCTGTCCCACTTACAGCAGTAACCGCATCGAGTAAATCCTCATCCTCAACAACAATGGCTTTGCCTACTGAGAGGAAAATCAACCTTGCTATTTCCACCCTCGTCTTTGCTTTCTCATTAGCAAACAGAGCACTGGCACCCTCGTCAACCCAAGCTGGCATATTAGGCATTACACGAACTATCGGGATGTCGCCCAGAACAGCAGAAATATCAGTGGTTTTTATGCCTGCGGCGATAGATATAACCAGTATATCGGGTTTGATAGTATCCTTTATGCTTTGTAGGGCTTCAGCCATATTTTGTGGCTTGACACTTAAAACCAGAATATCAGCTTTCGATGCCAGTTCGGAGTTACTCTCTGTTGTTCTTACGCCATAGTGTTCTCTGAGGTATGAGAGCCGCTCAGGCCGAACATCGCTGGTAAAAACTTTGCCCGGCCTGTAAACATTGGCTTTTAGCACACCGTTTATCATGGCTTCAGCCATGTTGCCGCTACCAATAAAACCTATCGTGTCCACTTGTTTCTCCTTGTTAAAATTAATCCTTAATCTATAATCTCATCAGTAATTTCTATAACTAAATATAAAACTAATTGAGGAGACGAGCAATGCAAAAACAGGTCAAATACGAACAGGCCATCAAAACCAAGTATCCAGAGCAGGTAATAATTGCGATTGCAAAGGACAAAAAGGGTAAGGCCAATCCTGTTACGCTCGGCTGGACAATGATTGCTTCCTACGAGCCACCTATGATGGCAATAGCCGTTGCAAAGACGCATTACTCGATTAAGACCATCCGATACTCGAAGTGTTTTACCATTGCGTTCCCATCCTCACAAATGGCTGATGCGGCTTTATTTTTCGGCTCAAAATCCGGGCGCGACACCGACAAATTCGCTGAATTCGACTGCAAAACACTGCCCGCAAAGAAAATCGACTCGGTGCTTTTGGCTGATGCCGTTGCCAATTTCGAATGCACGCTCCAATCACAAATGCCCGCTGGCGACCACATAATTTTTGTCGGAAAGGTCGTTGCCTCGCACATCAACACCAAGCCCAAAAAGCGGCTATACACTGTTGGCCCCGGCCACAAATTAGGCTCAGTTTCATAAAAAAGATGGAACTTTTTCGATACCCTGTCCGACTTTTATTGTGCAATGATGCCAAAAAGCCCGGACCAAATATATGACGAGCTGCTCGTCCTCAATTGCCAGCAAGGAAACAGGGACGCATTCAGTGAGCTTGTCGAAAGGTGGCAAAAGCGTCTCTGGCATTATGCCTTGCAGGTGACAAGGTCGGAGTCGGCTGCCTGGGACATCGTTCAGGAGACCTGGGTCGCAATTATCAAGGAACTATCGAAACTAAAAGATGTAACCCTGTTTCCTCCCTGGACATTTAGAATATTGAACAATAAATGCGCTGATTGGCTTCGTCAGCAGCAAATACAGTCCAGGGTAGACAACCAGCATAGAAATCACACGCACATAGACGCAAGACCGACCAGTAACGATGAACAAAGCGAATTTCTCCAAGCTGCCATTGCAAGGCTCTCAGCCAACCAACGGGCTCTTCTTACGCTGCGGTATCAGCAGGGCTTCGATATAAGCGAAATAGCTGAAATCCTCGGTATTCCCGAGGGAACAGTGAAGTCTCGATTGCACCGCACTGTAACTGAATTACGTCAGTTAATTGGAGTAACCCATAATGAATGAGTTTGAAAAAACAATACAGGTAACCTTAAGCCAGACTGGTAAGTTCGACACCGGCAAGGCAGAAACTTTGAGAAAGGAGATGGTACAAATGTTCGAAGGCAAATTGAAAAAGGTTAAGCTCTGGACGTGGGCATTCCTGCTAATAGATGGGATAATAATAGCTGGGGGGATAAGTGGCCTGCTTGTTAATTTGCTCATAACTAAAAACACCAACGCAATGATCATTTCAGCAGTTGTAGTGTTGATTGCCCACGAAGGTACGGTATTAATAAAACTTTGGTACTGGGTCCTCAACACTAAATACGGCGTGCTTAAGGAACTAAAGCAGTTGCAGCTTCAAATAGCAGAGCTTACAGGCAAGACCCCTCCTGCCGAAAATTAGTTGGCTGATGGGTTAAACTTTGACTATACTCACCGCAGGTTTTTTGATAGCACCTGACAGGCAAAGAACCTTTTAAGGAAGATGCTTAATGAAAGGACTAATCAACTGGTTAATTGTAGTAGCTGTCGGCTTTGCTCTGATGGCTTTTTCTTATTTTAATTATCAGCACCAACCATCCTCTAATCCGTGGAAATATGCTTTTATGTATATAGGAAAGGCCGACCCAAATTCGGAAGCTGAAGGGCTGGAATACGTCAAAAGACCAATTCGCCTTTTGCCAATATCCACCCAGGCGCAGAATTTTACAATGTTGGCTCGTAATTTCGGCTCACATATCGAGCAGTCTTATCGTGTTTGTTTCCAGGAAAAACTCATTCTTTATCCTGATATTTCGTCTGACGCTACATCCGGGATGCTTGAATGGGGACGCTTTCCTTCGCCCGATGCCAACGAGGTGGTCGCCGGAAACTTTACAAAGAATAAAGATAATGTCACCGTTAACAGCCACAAATTTTACGTGGTGGGACAATTTAAGAAAGAGGTTCGGCTCTTTATAGACAGCTACCTTTTTAGCGACAGTACTGCGGCGAGTGAATTGTTTAACCCCAAAAATGAAGGTGTCCAGAATGCCTATATCCTTCGACTGCCAAAAGAGCAATTGAGTGATTCAAAAGTTCGCGAACAACTTGAAAAGGCCTTTCCAAAGTCGCAATTTGCCACGTACGCCCCGCTGATTCGGACAGAGAAGGTTCCCTTTTTTCTCTATATTCTGGGAATGGCGATTCTTTTTATGGGTGGTTCTGTTTTTCTTTTTAAGGTCTATTGTTTTCTGGCTGAAAGGATTGTCAATAATTGGCTTCGTTTGCCTTTACTGGAGATTAGCAAATACAGACGTCTTTTTCTTGCTTTGCATTTTATTTACTTTGGAGTTGCTATTTTGTTTATCCTTGTGGCTTATTGTCTGCCGGAGCTTCAGGTCTGCTTATTGGCAGGGACAAAGTCCCAGGTAACTGATGGCTCAGGCCCTCTTGCCATAGCGGGCAAGGCCTATATGAGCAAAAATATCCTAATAGCTGCCGTAACCACATTTGCGATTAACTTTTTCCTTGGGTCTATGGCATATATTACTATCCCATCTGTAATCATTCCAGGTGTGGGCGCTTTGGCTGCTGCTTTCAGGGCTGCGATGTGGGGGCTTCTACTGGCTCCAACTTTTGATACGCTCTCGGGGGCGATGCTCCCGCACAGTTTCACTATATTGCTCGAAGGCGAAGGATATGTTGTAGCTTCGTTCTTTGGCCTGCTTGTTTTGGTTTATCTTTTCCGCAAGGCCGAAGGCCCGAGCATACTCGGTAGATATGCCAAAGCACTGCTAATGAATCTCAGAGGTAATTTGTTAGTGGCAATTGTCCTGGCGACAGCAGCCATTTACGAGGCAATTGAGGTCATATTGAGCATGCTATAACTGGGTGCTTCAAGATTGACCTGTCAGCAGCTCAAACTCCTCTATACTCAGTGATTGCCTTAACTTCTGCAAAGCAATCAGTTCAATCTGGCGAACTCTTTCCTTACTTAAGCTCAGGTCTTCGCCGATTTGCTTGAGCGTTTTTATCTTCTTTTTTACAGGCGAGCCGAGGAGGCCAAAATGATTTAAGATTATATATTGCTCGCGTTCGTTAAGGTTGTTGCTGATAACCTGTGCCAGGCTCTGGCTGGCCTTCTCGACCCGTAAGAGGTGGGTGACGTCTGACGCTGGTGCTGCCCGCAAGTCTCGTTCAATATTTGCCAGTGAAGCTGCCGCTGCTTTGTCGGGTCGAGTGGTCCCAGCAGGAATCTTGCGGGCGTAGTTTTTCGTTATGGCCCAGGAGACATGACCGCCGAATCGGTAACCCTTCGTGTAATCGAATTTCTCGACCTCCTCTACCAGAGAAAGATTTCCCCTGCTGATGAGGTCCATTAAACTTGCGCCGGCGCCGGCGTGTTTAATTGCAATGCTGACAACAAGTCGCAGATTTGCTTCAATTATCATTTTCTTGATGCTCTCTGCCTCGGCTAAATAGTCTTCTATTTGTTTTAGCAGTGCGCTTGAAATGCGATTTGGTCTTATTTCGGCTCTGGCTTTGCAGGCCAGGAATTTGAGGTAATTGTATCTGCGGAACAGCTCAACCTCGCGATCTCTATTGAGCACGGGGGTATCCTTCAACGTTTGTAAGTAGTCCGGCAGCAGCGATGTGCCGGCTAATTCAAACGGCTCAGTACGCTTGCCCGCCTTCGGCAGAAGCTCCCTTGCACTGCTAACCGGCTTTTCAAGAATCTTCTCCTTCACATCTTCCTGGAGAAATTCGTTGCTGGCGACAAACTCGATTTTTTTAGCCAGAAGCTCCTTCGCCCTTCGTTGGTTTATAATCCGATATACCGAGCTTTTACTGCGATTGAATCGTTTCATTAAATCTTTTGTGTTCCAACCTTGTTTGAACAGCTTGTAGATTTCGGCAGCATGCGCGGGGTCAATTACCCCTGCCGGTCTGGTGAAAACGGGTTTATCCGGATTGGCCTTTTCATAATTCAAGATTGTATATCTGACCGTCTCGTGGACCTTGCCGATTTGGGCCGCTATCTTACCTATAATCTGATACCTGGAGAGGCTCGTGCTATTCGCAAGTTTGACGGCCTGCTTTATAATCTGCCGCTTTTGCTTATCTGTCAGGCGAGTAAAACTTTTTGCTTTGTCGATAAAATTTGGGTTTGCCTTAAGGAATCTGTCTACGGCAGACTGCAAAAAACCAAAGCGTTTTACGCCATCATTAAAAATAAACTTTCGTGCGATTAAACTCCGCTTTCGCCAGCGATGGATTGTTTTTGTTGAAACGCCTAAAGAAGCCGCAAGCTGCTCAATAGAATAAACCTTTTCATTTTGTTCGGCAGCAAGACCGGCAACCTGACTACTCAACCTGGAGATGAAAACCCGCAAATCTTCCAGTAACTCCTCGCCTTTTATAAGTTGCTGCTCGATTGCACCTTTCGAGTGAAACCCTGTTATATGGAAGTGCACGAAATCGAAGGGATATTCCTTGTCTTTGTCGATGATTGCATAAAGTTTCTCGGCTGCGTCGAGCTGTTTCTGACGCGACTTTCGAGGCGCAAATCGAAGCTGCATCAACAATTCCACGAGATTGCGATTTTTTATCTGCCGCATAATTCGTGGCTCGTGATTCGTCGTTCGTATATCGTATGGCGTTGTGCGTATCGGGTCTATTCTGAATTCTACATTCTAAATTCCCAATTTACGGTCTATTTTCCTATATCACCAGGTGTCCATTTTACCAGATTGGCTAAAAAATAACAGCCATAATGTGGCTGTTATTGTAATTTGCAGCAGGATCGAGATGTGTAGCGAATATCAAGCAACGAGTTTTTTGGCCACATCGACAGCGGAAGCGGCATCGGGGGCATAGCCATCAGCCCCGATTTTGCTGGCGTAACTCTGCGTTACGGGTGCACCACCTATCATAACCTTAGCCAGGATGCCAGCCGCCTTGAGGGCTTTTAGAGTTTTCTCCATACTCGGCATCGTTGTAGTCAAAAGTGCGCTCATACCAATCAACTGTACGCCTGTTGCCTTGGCCCGCTCGATAAATTTCTCTGGTTTGACATCAACGCCGAGGTCAATAACTTCAAACCCTGCCCCTTTGAGCATCATTGCAACCAAATTTTTGCCAATATCATGCAGGTCGCCCTGCACCGTTCCTATCATAAACTTTCCAATCGGTTTGACGCCTGCCCTGGCGAGTTCCGGTTCGAGAACCTCCATAGCCATCTTCATTGCTCTGGCAGCAATAAGCACCTCAGGTATATAAACCTCATTTTTTTTGAAGCGGGCGCCAATAATATCCATACCTGCAATTAATCCATCGTAGAGAACATTTTTGGCTGGTGTGCCTTTTTTAAGAGCCGTCTTTGTAATTTCTACCGCAGCAGCCTGGTCACCCTTGATAACTGCGTCGGCTAATGCTTTCAAATCTGCCATTTTGCCTCACCTCAATAAAACGACCCAATCTTTCTCTCTTTACTTTTCACACGGGTGGAACTATACATTATTAAGCGGTCTAAAACAAGTACTAAACGGAACTTTTTAGAAAAGCGGGTTGTAGCAAGTTTTCTTAATAAATATTCTGGCATTTTTGCGATATTTTTGCTATTAATTACTTTTTTGTGCAAGGAAGAACTGTTTTTAGTGAGAGTATGTATGTTTGCAGTCATAAGCGATATTCATTCGAACTTAGAGGCCTTGACGGCTGTTTTAGCCGACATTGAAAGCCGAGGCATAGAAACGATTTATTGCCTTGGGGATGTGGTTGGCTACGGTCCAAACCCTAAAGAGTGCCTCAACCTGATTATAGATAAGAGCCAGTGGTGTGTTCTGGGCAATCACGACTATGCGGTTTTTTATGAGCCGACGAATTTTAACTACGCAGCAGAGCAGGCAAGCTTCTGGACGCGGGAAGTTCTGGAAACCGAAGGAGAAAAACAGCAAGGCGACAGACGCTGGAGCTTTTTGGGTCAGATGCCGATGCGGCAGACGCTCAAGACAAAACTGGGAACGAACGCAGCGGTGATAGATTTTGTCCATGCTTCGCCCCGAAGGCCAGTTAATGAATACATCTTTCCTGACGATGTTTACAACAATCCTTTGAAGGTTCGGCTGCTTTTCGAGCGTGTCAAACACATCTGCTTTGTGGGCCATACGCATATGCCGGGGGTATTTCTTGACGAGCCGGACTTCTATCTACCATCCGAGCTTGGCAATATTTATCCGATTGTCGAGGACGAAAAAGCGATTATCAATATCGGCTCCGTCGGGCAGCCCAGAGACAAAGATAACCGGGCAAGCTATGTATATGTAAATGAAAATAAGGTGCATTTTGTGCGGATTGAATACGATTTTGAAACCACTATGAAAAAGATACTCGCAATCGAGCAATTAGATAACTTTCACGCTGAGCGACTGCGAGACGGAAGATAAACCCGTTGCGCGTCGCTCGTGGCTCGTGAATCGTATTTTGAAAAGAAAGGTTTATACAAAGCAATAAGTACCAGATTATGAAAAACATTTTATTTGTGATAATTACCGGGTTTGTTGTGTTCTGTGGGTGGCTTGCCCACCCAGCCTGCGGCGGTGATGCCAATAGTCCTACAAAAGAAACGCCACAGTTGAAGGCGGCTGATACAATTCGTTTTGGTGCCGATAATGCGTTTGACCTAAGCATTACACTCGGCTCAGTTGACCCAAAAAGCGGCTTTAAGTTCCGCCTGGAATTAAGCTCAAAAGGCGCTGCCATCAGGAAAGCTTCTCTTAGTGAGTACGATGATTGTGATTACAAAAATCCAAAGCCACTAACAATTCTTTCTGCTGCTAAAGATAAAGACGGCAGTGAAGTTCTGGCAATGGCTAATGGGAGTTTTATATTTGTTGGACCGCAGTTGCAACTGCCTTTAGACAGACTTCACTGGAAGGGCTTTGATGTTGAGAAAGGAGCGGATGGTTCGCAGACTGCTCGCTTTGAGGCAATTATAAAAGATGAGAATACGGGCTCGCCGGCGATAAAGCTTACTAAGACCTATAAGGTTACTCCAGACAGTTACCTTCTGGATTGCCAGCTTACAATTGAAAATCTCACGGATACTGAGCAAAAGGTGCAACTCAATTTAGCTGGACCGGTAGGGATTGGCCCAGAGGGAGTTGGAACAGATACAAGAAAGGTCGTAGCAGGATTTAGAGATTCGCAGGGGCAGCCCGCCGAAGGCGGGTCTGAGCAAGCTGGCCTTCGGCCAGTTGTCAGCGTAAGATTTGATATCAAAAAGCTCAACAAGGCAAAGAGCGTTGAAGACAGGCAGTTGGTAAGAGGAGGCGCAGGATTTCTCTGGGGCGCCATAGTCAATAAGTATTTTGCGGCAATAGTTGTACCTGTTGCGGATGAGGGCAAGGATTACTGCGACTGGGTGACAGACAAAACAGGCCGATTCTACAATCCTGACGGAGACAGCAGGGCCGATAGCGGTGACGAGACGATAGGATTGGATTTGAAAACTGCGTCAACAACCCTCGCTTCAGCCGGTCAAGCCGACAGCTCAAAGACATATAATTTCAAGCTCTATCTCGGGCCGAAGGATAAAAGTCTGTTCGATAAAAGCGAGCTATATCGCAAGTTAGGCTTTGTCCAGACGATAGATTTTATGGCCTGCTGCTGCCCGACAAGTATTATCAACCCGCTGGCCTTTGGAATATTAGCGATAATGAAATGGATGTATGGCTTTATCGGTAATTACGGGGTAGTGATTATCGTATTGGTGTTTCTGGTTCGGCTGGCTATGCATCCGATTACCAAGATGAGCCAAGTTTCAATGAACAAGTTCAGCAAACTTGCTCCGAAGGCCGAGGAGATAAAGAAAAAATATGCCGACAACAAAGCCGAATTGAATAAGCAGTTGATGGCCCTTTATCGGGAGCAGGGCGCCTCGCCGATTATGGGTTTTCTGCCGATGATGGTACAGATGCCGATATGGATTGCACTGTATAGTGCGATATACGCAAGTATTGAGCTGCGTGGCGCACCATTTTTACCGTTCTGGATTACCGACCTTTCGGCCCCAGACGCGGTGGTCAGGTTCTCGACGATAACCGTGCCGCTATTTAGCTGGAAGATTAATTCGCTTAATCTTTTGCCGATTATGATGGGGGTGGCGTTTTACCTGCAGCAGAAACTGACCCCTTCGCAGGCACCAACAGCGGCAAGTCCGCAGGCGGCTCAGCAGCAGAAAATGATGATGGTAATGATGACGCTACTATTTCCGCTGATGTTATACCGGGCGCCATCCGGATTGAATCTGTATATTATGGCCAGCACATTTGCCGGTGTTGTGGAGCAATATGTGATTCGCAAACACATCCGGAAAAAGGAGGAAGCCGAATCAAAGGGCCTGGTTGCCACAACGAGCAAGATGGGCGGAAAAGCCAAAAAGAAAAAGCCCAAACCGTTCTTCCGATTCTAATTGTGTATCGTGGTTCGAGTTGTCGTAGCCGAGCCATAAGTTACGAATCACGAAATCCGAAATGTACGAGCTAAATGATACTATCGTTGCTGTTAGCTCGCTGACCTCGGGGGTGCGTGCGATTGTTCGCATCAGCGGACCGGCGACAATCCAGATCTGCAAACAGATTTTCATCCCGTCAATAACCAACGAACAAGGCGGATTGATAGACGGCAACGTAATTATTGATGCCGAACTGAAAGTTGATGCGGTGCTGTATTTATTCGCGGCTCCGCGGTCATATACCAGTGAGGATGTAGCGGAAATTCACATCTACGCAAACCGTGCTGTAACCGAGGTGCTGATGGAGAATTTGTTAGGCATGGACCTTCGGATGGCTGGACCCGGTGAGTTTACGGCACGGGCATATCTAAACGGCAAAATCGATCTGGCCCAGGCGGAGGCGGTCAACGAAGTTGTCGTCAGCTCCAATACGTTTCAGCTGGCGGCTGCGGAGAAACTTCTTAGCGGGCGATTATCTGAAACCACTGCGAAGGTGCTCTCGGCGATGATGGATTGTCTTAGCTTAATCGAAGCGGGGCTGGATTTTAGCGGCGAGGAAACCGAATTTATAACCCGGCAGCAAGCGGTAGAAAGACTTATGGAGATAAAAGGGGAGCTTGAGCAGTTGCTTTCCGGCAGCATCAGATACGAATCGGTGGTTGATTTGCCGGCAGCGGGTATCGCCGGTGCGCCGAATGCCGGCAAAAGCAGTCTCTTGAACAAGCTACTTGGCCAGGAAAGAAGCATCGTCTCGGATGAGCGCAAAACTACAAGGGATGTCCTGACAGGGTTGCTGACACTTGCGCATTGCAAGTGCGTATTGTTTGATTGTGCTGGGTTGGTGCCGAAGCCCGATGGAATCCTTGATGAGCTGGCACAGCAGGCGGCCATTGAGGCCTTGCGAAACAGTTCTATCGTTATATTTTGTGTTGATATAGCAAAGGAGGATTGGTCTGAGGACATTGCGGTACGCAAGTTGATGCAACCGGAGGTTTTGATACCTGTGGCGACAAAGTCGGATTTGGTTTCGGAAAAGATTTTAGCAGGCCGGCTTGCTAATCTAAATAAATTGTTCGCTACTGAGTTTTTAGCGGTCTTTATAAAAAATGGCGGCAGGATTGAGGGATTGCGGCAGGCAATTGATAGAAAGATAGTTGAGCTGGCAGTCGGTGCTTCGGCGGTACACGGTCGGCCCCGGCGATTTTCGGAGGGCGGGCAGGAGGCAATTGCCTTGACCATCCGGCACCGGCGGGCTGTCACCGAGGCGATTGAAAATATCAATGAGGCAATCAACGAAATCGAGGGGGGCAACGATGAGGTTGCGGCGATGATGATTCGAGCTGCTTATCAGGGGATTTGTGATATCCAGCAGCCCCGACACATCGGGGTTAATGACGAGATTCTGGAAAGGATATTCAGTCGTTTTTGCATAGGAAAATAAACCAAGTGAATTTTCGATTTGCGATTTTCAATTTACGATTTACAATCTACATTCGGCAATCGAAAATCGGCAATTACTTGTCTTTGGCCTCGAATTTTGCGTCGATTACATCATCGCCGTCCTTTTTTCTCCTGACCTCGCCTTCAGGCGGAGGTGCCTGCGTGGATGGGCCGGACGCGGTGGAGGCCTGCCTTTTAGCTGCCTCCTCGTAAAGCGTCTTGCCGAGCTCCTGGCCGGCGTCGCCGAGATTGTCGATGGCCCTTCTTATCGCGCTGGCGTCGTCGCCTTTTATAACCTCTTTGAGGTTGTTGATTGCGTTTTCGATTTTGCCTCGCGTGCCGGAAGAGACCTTGTCACCATGTTCTTTGAGCGTTTTTTCCGTTGAGTAAATCAACTGGTCGGCCTGGTTCTTGAGGTCAATGACCTGTCTTCGCTTTTTATCTTCCTCGGCGTGGGATTCAGCATCCTTTTTCATTTTCTCGACTTCCTGCTCGCTGAGGCCTGAGCTGGATTTAATAACGATGGACTGCTGCTTGCCGGTGCCGAGGTCTTTGGCTGAAACGTTCAAGATACCGTTGGCGTCGATATCAAATGCAACCTCAATTTGCGGGATACCCCGCGGAGCAGGCGGGATGTCAGCAAGCTGGAATCTGCCGAGGGTGCGGTTGTCTCTGGCAAATTCGCGCTCTCCCTGGAGGACGTGGATTTCGACGGTAGTCTGACTATCGGCAGCGGTTGAGAAAATCTCTTTTTTGCAGGTGGGGATTGTAGTGTTGCGTTCAATGAGCCGTGTCAGAACTCCGCCTAATGTTTCGACGCCCAGCGAAAGCGGGGTTACATCCAGCAACAGAATATCCTTCACGCCGGTATCGCCGGCCAGCACTGCGCCCTGGACGGCAGCACCTATGGCAACGACCTCATCAGGATTGAGACTCTTGTTTGGCTCTTTATTGAATATTTCTCTGGTAATCTGCTGGACTTTCGGCATTCTTGTGGAGCCGCCGACGAGCAGAACCTCACTGATATCTTTGGGTGTTAGTTTTGCATCTTCCATCGCTCTATAGCAGGGTGCTTTGAGTCTTTCCAGGACGTGGTCAACGAGGGATTCGAGTTTGCTGCGGGTGATGGTAATCTGCAGATGCTTTGGCCCCGAGGAGTCGGCTGTGATAAACGGCAGATTCACCGTGGCTTCGAGCTGGGTGCTCAATTCACACTTTGCTTTCTCGGCGGCTTCTTTGAGCCGCTGGTGTGCCATTGGGTCCTTGCGAAGGTCGATGCCTTCTGTCTTTTTGAACTCATCGGCGAGGTAATTTATCAGCACCGCATCGAGGTCGTCACCACCCAGATGCGTGTCACCATTGGTGCTGAGGACCTCGAAGACGTTATCGCCGATATCAAGGACGGAGATATCGAATGTTCCGCCGCCGAAGTCGAATATAGCGACCTTTTCGTTGCGTTTCTTTTCGAGTCCGTAGGCAAGGGCCGCTGCAGTCGGTTCGTTTATAATTCTGCGGACATTAAGTCCAGCTATTGTGCCGGCATCTTTGGTTGCCTGGCGCTGTGAGTCGTTAAAGTAAGCCGGAACAGTAATAACAGCGTCTGTCGCCTTTTCGCCCAAATAATCCTCAGCGGTCTTTTTGAGGTCTTGCAAAATCATCGCTGAGATTTCCGGAGGTGTGTATTCCTTAGCGCGCACGCTGACCTTGACCAGCTCATCCGGCCCACCGGTGATTTTATAAGGGACAATCTTTTCTTCTTCGGAGACTTCCTTATGCCGTCTGCCCATAAAACGCTTTATGGAAAATACGGTGTTCTCAGGGTTGGTTACCTGCTGGTGCTTTGCGATTTGACCGACCAGCCGCTCGCCTTTATCGGTAAAGCCGACGACGGAGGGGGTCAGCCGGGAGCCGGAAGAATTAATCAAGACCTTCGGCGAAGAGCCTTCCATTACGGAAACTACCGAAAATGTCGTTCCCAAATCTATTCCGATTATTTTATTAGCCATATTAAACTTCCTTTTGTTTTCTGTAACTCATTGTTAGTGCGCAAATACTTCATTGCAATCAAAATGTGCAAAACCCGTGCCAGCCTACAGCAACTGTGGCCAAAGCTACTTAACCCCCGTTTATTAGGGAACTTAAGTCCATCTATAAACCTTTTCTATGGTGGGTTATTGTGCCATTTTGGCAGACAAAGGACAGCGTATAGCCCCGACAAGTCAGGATAAACTCCGTAGCGTGGAGCGTGTAGGTATTTAGCCCGCCGTTAAACGGCGTGTTTTCCCATGCCTATCCATTGAGAGCAGAGCGGATGATTTGGGCACGAAGCGCGTCTCTGTGGGTAGGGTCAAGTGGCTTTCCGTAGTTTAACTGCAAATGGGCAGGCAGAAAGAATTCGTAAAATTCTCCGGATTTTGCTTGACTTAATATCGCAAATTTGCGATATTACACATAAGGAATCAGGATGCCTAAAGTCAACATCGTTATATATCAGGAAAATGACGGGCGTGTGCCGCTGATTGAGTGGCTGGACGAAATACCCCCAAAAGCCCAGGACAAGTGTATCGCAAAAATAGAGATGCTTAAGGAAGATGGATATGAACTCAGGAGGCCACACTGCGACCTGCTGGAGGACGGAATATATGAGTTGCGAGCCAGACCCAGACTGGGCCGTGTCAACTACCGTATATTGTATTCTTTTCAGGGGAAAAATCTGGTGCTGCTTTCACACGGCTGCACCAAAGAGAAAAAGGTTCCCAGGACGGAAATCAACAGGGCTGTAAGAAACCGTAATAATTATATCCAGAATCCGAAAGCTCATACTTATTCAGGAGAGATGTAATTATGGCAAAAAAGAGAACAACAAGAAATGCGGTCAAAATTCTGCATAAGCGATATATCAAAAATACACCCGAACGGCTTGAATCCCTTAAAAAAGAACGGCAAAAGGCCGACATTGCTTCGCAGATTTATGAACTTAGAATGGAGGCAGGCTTAAATCAGAAAGAGCTTGCCAAACTGATTGGAACCACACAATCTGTCATTAGCCGTTTGGAAGATGCAGACTACAAGGGGCACAGTCTTGATATGCTGCGACGGATAGCAGCGGCGTTGCACTACAGAGTGGATGTCCGGCTGGTTCGGGAAAAACCGAATTATGCTCACGCAATGTAACCGACAAAGTCCAGGCGGCTTCAAATGGATTATCGGCTAACCGTTAAGGGCGGAGCGGATGATTTGGGCACGAAGCGCATCTCGGTGGGTAGGGTCGAGCGGTTTTCCGTAGTTTAATTGCAGATGGGCCGGCAGGGTCAGCATAAACAAACGGTTTATGGTCGTAATTGAAAGGCCGGACCGTTTATCTGCGTCACCGCTGCCTTTGAGCGAGCAAAGCCGCTTTATGGCGGGGGTTGAAGCTCCCATGTGGTTGTGCATATTGATACCCAGCCGCAGGTGGCTTAAGAGAAAGAGCGCTTCCTGTGAGCTTATCAGATGAGCATTTTGTAAAAGCGCCATTGCCCGAGAGATTTTGTCGTCGAGTATATCAGGCTGCTTGGTGAGCAGTTGACTTCTGGCGGCATTTTCATATTCGACTACCTCGGGGATGATTGCGTTCTCGAACTCTGTGACAATGGCCGACTCTGAGACACCGAGTGTTACCTGATTGGATAGCTGGTATAAGTCGCTTGCTGCCTCAGTGCCTTCCCCAAAAAGTCCGCGTACAGCCAGGTTCATATCTCTGGCAGCATTGAAGAACTTTTCTATCTGGCCGGTCATCTTCAGAGCCGGCAGGTGGAGCATTACCGAAACTCGAATTGCGGTGCCGAGGTTGGTCGGGCAGGCTGTCAGGTACCCGTAGCGGGGGCTGAAGGCGAACTCGACCTTTTGCTCTATCATATCGTCGATATGGTGCACCTGCCTGGCACATTGAGATAGTTGGCAACCGGCTTTGAGTACCTGCAATCGCAGGTGGTCCTCTTCGTTAATCATAGCGGTGAAGAATTCGCGCTGGGCGATGACGACTCCTCGCGGGCCTTTGCCGAAGGCGTGGTTTCTACTGATGAGATGTCGTTCCACCAGCAGGTGTCTGTCCAGAGCCGGAGCCTTGTCTATGCTGATATAGAAGACCTTGTCTCCGAGGTCGAGTGACATCAGGACGTCCCTTAGCTTCTTGAGTATGTCGGACTTTTCAGCATTCGAGCAGCGGCTCAGGAATTTATGGCCAGCGAGGTTCCTGGCCAGACGAACCCGCGAGGATATAACGATGTCTGCCAGCGGTCCGGAGCCACCAAACCATTCGTTTATGTCGCTACTTAAATCGGTCAGCTTCATAATTCGTATTGCGTTCAACAATCACTTTTACGTTTTTCAATTGCACTTATTTTATCACGTAGTTTAGCTGCCAGTTCGTAATCTTCGCTCTGCACCGCAGTTTCCAGTTGCTGTCGCAAGTTTAGAAGCTCTATCTGCATTCTTGCATCCCGGGGTACTTTTGAAGGGAATTTGCCGCAGTGAGTTGTTTTGCCGTTGTGAGCCTTTTCGATAAGCGGCAGAAGCGATTTCTCAAAAATCTCATAATCATAGGGGCAGCCCAGGAGCGCTTCCTTGCGGAATTGGTCCAGCGTAAAGCCACAGTGTGGACAAGAGAGCTGTTTGTCCGGACGTCCGGTCAGCTCATCGTCTGTTGGCTGGACGGCAAGCAAGCTGCTGAGCAACTCGTTTATAGGAATATTAGTCTTGATGGCAATACCTTGCTCGTGGGCGCAAAGCTCGCAAAGGTGCATCTCGGTGCGCACCCCACCAGCGATCTCCGTCAGGTGAATAGTCGCTTCATTTTTGTTACAAATCTGGCACTGCATATCGCCACACTCATAGATATTTATATTATACCAAAAACCCTGCTTAAATAATCGTCAAATTTGTAAACCCGCTGTAGGGAGATTTATTATTTGCTGAATTTTGCTGAGCAGCCTGGCTCCTCGGCAATCTTGACATTTTCAAGCCCAACGCCTTCAGGCAGTTTTGGCTCGAGTTTTTCAAATATGTATCTGGCCACGTTCTCGGCCGAAGGGTTATTCTGCTGAAAGTAGTGGACATTATTCAGCGCCTCATTATCGAACTCGGCCACAATATTATCGATTATCGCCTTGAGTCTCTGGAAGTTCATCACAACTGCCATACTGTTGAGCCTGTCGTGACTGACATCGGCTGTAACGACCCAGTTATGGTAGTGGAGAGGTTCCTGTGAGCCGTTCGGCAAGGTCAACTGATGCGATGCGCTAAAGTGCGTTTCAACAGTAACCGTAAACAAGACAAAACTCCCGATATCGACACAAGACCCCATTCTGTAATTTATGGGTTTGCATTTTGCAACGTATTGCAGAATCACAGCAGTACGATTGAAGCTATTGCAAGCAGCCGATTCTAATCTTCCAATTTTTTAAAGCGTTTTTTCAAACGCTCATAGACACCGGGCGGAATCAAATTTGAGAGGTTGCCGCCGAGCGAAGCTACCTCGCGAATCAGGGTCGAACTGGTAAAGCCATACTGCTCACTGGTCATAATAAAGACCGTTTCTATGCCAGCCACAGCGCGGTTGGTCATTGCGAGTTGAAACTCGTACTGGACGTCGGTAAGACTTCGCAGGCCACGGAGGATAACATCAGCTTTTTTCTTAGCGGCATACTCCACTGTTAGCCCATCGAAACTTTCTACCGAAACGCCAGGCATATCGCCTATTAGCTCGGCTATTATTTCCACCCGCTCTTCGGGCGTAAAGAGCTGATTTTTGACCGGGCTTCTGCCAACTGCAATGATAAGCTCGTCAAAGAGTTTTATGGCGCGGTTTATAACGTCCAGATGCCCATTTGTAATCGGGTCGAAGGAGCCTGGGAAAATTGCTCTTATAGATTTTCTGGCCATTGGTTCACATCTCCTTATTATAGCAACCAGAAGACTATTATACCACAAAGGCCGATTAGGTCAAACAATCTTGCACGGGACATAACTATCTAACATTGGCAGAAAGGCCTTTTTTACACCTTCACCACACATTTTGGTATGGTTATAAAATCGACTTACGAAACTACGAGTTTCCAAAAATGACTGTGTGAGGCATCCATTATTCGTTCTATAAACGGGCGTCAAAAGAATGGGCTGGGGTCGGGAGAGAGGAAGAGGAGTCTAAAAACCCCAGCCCGCGGTTTCGCTTATAGTTTTATACGACTCCGGCGTGTGGAAGTTCGCTGCCAAAAAGTTCGATGTGATTGGTATTGGGTATTGGTTAGATGGAGGCCTTTATGTATTCCGGCCTCCGAGGCAATACTCATAGCAAAATTTACTTTTTTATTTAACAGGATTTTGCTTGCATTTTTGCAGAAATACACCACAATTACGAAATTAAGCGTAAAAATCCATTTAGTTTGGACCACTTTGCTTAAGCATAATCAAAGCTGTTAGTTTGTCTGTGTTTCTGACGGCGATGAATTGACCCGCCTTTGGCGGGGAAGATTTTAACGAAAGGGCATAAAGATGAAAAAACTAATCTCCATAATGTTGGCAATTATGCTGGTATCCGCTCTGGTTCTGGGTGGCTGTAAGAAGAGCCAACCCACGAAGCCGGTAGAGCCCAATAAAACGACAGCGCCGGCACCTAAGAAATAATGCGAAGCTGGCGGCAAGACCTGCAGCGCAGCGATGATTCGTCCGCTGAAAGCAGACTTACTGATCCCAGAGCAGTTATCTAAGGTAATTGTCAGGCCGTGTGAACGCATTATGAGGTATGCCAAGGAAGGCGCAGTCTGTCATTTGCTTCACGATGCAATCGACAGGCTGTGTGGGAGGTTTGACGTTGCGCGCGAGCAACCAAGAATCTTTTGTGGTTTCTTTGATATACTTTTCATAGGCCATTCTTTCGATATGGTTATGAATGGTTTTTCCAAATCATAACCATCTAAAAATTATGGTTGTGAATGGTTTTTTCCGGTCGTAGCCATGTTAAGGATGGCCTAACTTTTTTTCTGGGTTCACCTTTGGTTAGTCAAGACGGGCAGCGAAGAACCGTCCCGCAGCGATTGTATTTGCCAGGCAGGTTTGGCTCTGCAGAGCCAAACCTGAGAAACTGTCACCGATTGCCGTTCGATTCTTCGTGGCTGCACAACTTCTTATATCAAATATCAGAAACCTGTTGTTGACGAAACAGTTCTATTCGACTATCCTGAAACATATGAAATAGCGGTTCGGTGAAATAAAATGTCAAGAGGTATTTCATAACCTCAGAACCTCCAAATAAGAAAGAGAGGTGCCAAATGGCAAAATGGGCATTTATTACGGTTCTGCTTTATATATGCCTGGTGGTGATTATCTTTGTGCCTTTGGTTACATTGATAGCTTTCGTCGATTCAAGCGTTCTCTTACTTTACACAGCCTGGCAGTTTTGGCTGGTTTGTGGAGTCATAACGGCGATACAGGCATTGATGCTGTTGTTTCCGGTAAAGACAACTGCAGAGGCACCAAAGCCACAGCGGCTGATTTGGGTCCCCATAGTAACGGCGGCACTATTATTTTCCATCCTCGTTCTGGGCGTAATATGGTCGATACTGATGGCAATCTGGGGTGATGATATTCTCCAGAGCAACTATTTCGGCTGGGCCAGTTTAGCATTTGTGATATTCTGCTGGATTGTCTGGCTGTTTGTCTTTTATCGGTTTTACCGGGATGTTGAGGCCAAGACTTTATTCCAGCGTATTACGACCTGGCTTATTCGCGGAAGTATTGTCGAACTGCTGGTGGCGGTGCCGAGTCATATCATTGTCAGACGCAGAGATGAATGCTCTGCGCCAGGGGTCACTTACTTTGGTATAGCAGCGGGTCTGGTGATTATGGCGGTGGCTTTCGGGCCCGGCTTGTACTTTCTATTCCTTCAGCGTTTTGAGCGGATGAAGCCCAGAAGCAAGCGTAAAAATCATCAGCTTTCTAACCAATAGTTATAGTCCTATCACTGACCTGAGGGACCTGGCCGCTCATCAATCGACCAGATACCAAAACAATTATTGACGAAACTGCACTATTCGACTATCCTGAAGATAACGTTAGCGTATAGCGTTTAGTTTTTCTGTTTACTCTGCGAGATACAAGTTTAGAGAGATTTTATGATGCTCAAAAGAACACATACCTGTGGTCAGCTTCGGCTGGAAGACGCCGGCAAAAAGGTAACACTGGCGGGCTGGGTCCATTCATATCGCGACCACGGCAATCTGATATTCATAGACCTTCGCGACAGGGAAGGGCTGACCCAGTTGGTCTTCAACCCTGAAACTGGGCCCGAGCTCCACAAACTGGCAGAAACAGTTCGCTGCGAATGGGTGATAGCAGCTAAAGGTGTTGTACAGCCCAGAGGCGTTGAAAATCCCAGGCTACCGACCGGCCAAATCGAGGTCCTCGTTCAGGAGGCAGAAATTCTCAATGCCTCAAAGACACCGCCCTTTGAACTGGTGGACGCCGACAAGACATACGAGGAACTTCGTTTGGCTAATAGATATATAGACCTGCGCCGGCCGGAAATGCAACGGATACTGCACATTCGCCATCGCGTCACAAAACTTGTGCGGGACTATTTCGACCAATTAGGCTTCTGGGAAATCGAAACTCCGATGCTCGCCAAGAGCACGCCGGAAGGCGCAAGAGACTTCCTTGTGCCCAGCAGGTTGCACAAAAACCGCTTTTACGCCCTTCCGCAATCACCACAGCTATTTAAACAAATTCTGATGGTCAGCGGTGTCGATAAATACTTCCAGATAGTCCGCTGTTTCCGCGATGAAGACCCGCGGGCCGACCGACAGGCGGAATTTACGCAAATCGATGTCGAGATGAGCTTTGTGGACAGCAATGATGTTATGGTCGTTCATGAAAATCTGATAGCAAAAATCTGGAAGCATATCCTCGGTATCGATGTAAAGCTGCCGATGCGGCGATTATCCTACAAACAGGTAATGGCCGATTACGGCATTGATAAACCCGACTTGCGTTTCGATATGAAGCTAAAAGACATTTCCGATATTGCAAAGCAAAGCACATTTAATGTGTTCACGTCGATTATTGAAAATGGCGGCGTAGTAAAAGGACTGTGCGCCCCGAGCGGCGAAAAATATTCCAGAGCCGACATCGGAAAGACTCTCACTAACTTTGTAGCCGACTACGGTGCTAAAGGATTGGTCTGGTGTAAGGTGCTTAAGACCCAAGACCCAAGACTCAAGACTCAAGACCAAGGCGTGCTTGCCGGTGGTGTTGCCAAGTTCTTTAGTCCCCCGTTGCAGCAACAGATAATTGAACGATTCGGGGCAAAAGGTGGCGAACTGATTCTGCTTATTGCTGATAAGGAGAATGCTGCTAACAAGGCTCTGGCGCCATTGCGATGCAAAATTGCGCAGGACCTAAAGCTCTACGATGAAAAGTGCTTCGATTTTCTCTGGGTAGTGGATTTCCCATTGTTTGAATGGAACGAAAATGAAAAGCGTTACGATTCGGTCCACCATCCCTTCACCTCGCCAGTTAGAGAGGACTTAGATAAACTTGACACCGACCCGGCCAACCCGTCCGGCACCGGGTCAACGGATGTTCGCTCTCAGGCCTACGATATAGTCGTCAATGGCTGTGAGGTCGGCGGGGGAAGCATTCGTATTCACGACCCGGGAGTTCAGCAGAAGGTTTTTGACCTGCTCAATATATCAAGGCAGCAGGCACAGCAGCGATTCGGTTTCTTTTTGAAGGCGCTGGAATATGGCGCCCCGCCACACGGCGGAATAGCAATAGGCCTGGACAGATTAATTATGCTGCTTACCGGCACGGATAATATTAGAGATGTTATTGCTTTTCCCAAGACCCTGACCGGCCAGTGTCTCTTAACCGATGCTCCCAGCGAGGTGGACCAGAGGCAGCTTGATGAGTTAAACCTGCGAACGCAAGAACATTCACATACAGCCGGACAGGAGAATAACCAGCAAAAGTAGTGGCGTGCCGCAGTTCGACCGACGAGTATCATCCCTGTGGAAGGTCGCCATTATGAGACTTGCGAGTCATACGTCCTTTGGGCGGCGGGGCCGGCGGTTTTAATATAATTTCAGATTTGAAATTATCAGGATTTCTATGCGTTTGAATTTAAATCTTGTACTGCAGAAGCTTTTAGGACTTTTGCGGTTATGGCCGCTGTCACTGGCGGCAAAGTGCAGACTGGCGTTCGGTGCAGCGGTGGTCTTCATCCTGACACTTGCACTACTTCTGCCATACATCTGGATGGGTCAGCTTACAAAAAAGGGTTTGCTCGATGCCAACAGAGCCAAAGCTGAAACGCTGCTGTTGCGGCTGCACTTCCAGGTAAAAGATACCGGCGAGACAGCTCTTCCACCACTGAATAATGCCGGGCAAGTGACCGATGTCAATAACCCTGAGATACGATGGATTCGCTTTACAAAAGACTGGCCGAAGGCCAGCTTGATCAAACCCGCCTTCGGGGGGGCACAGTTGACCGAAGAGCAGAAAAAGACGATAGAATCTCTGAAAACCCAAGGAGCCAGAGACGACAACATCCTGCTGACCAAGAAAGGCGGCATACTGCAGAGTAGTTACATCCGAATCTTCAGGGCAACCGACAACTGCATAAGCTGCCATAATCCGCAAGGTCCCGCTGGTGCATTTTCTCTGAATGAGCCGATAGGTGTGGTGCTTGTACAATCCCAGAGCGTCGGCAGTGAAATTGACAAAACGGTCTTTATGAACCGCGTCTGGGTTGTCGTGGCTGGTCTGATTGGCGGCATTGGCGCAATCGTCGCGTTCTATATGATAACCCAGCGGGTAATTTTGCGACCCATCCGCCAACTGCGGGCACTGGCAAACAACGTGGCAGAAGGAAACCTCGATATAAGAAGCTCAATAGCAACCCGTGACGAATATGAAAAGCTCGCAAACGCCTTCAACAATATGCTTGATAAACTGCAGGCAGCTCAGGAAAGACTGCGGCAGGCAAACAAGCAGCTCGATGCCAAAATCACTGAGCTTTCCGAGCGAAATATCGAGCTGTTTAAGGCCAACAAAGTAAAGGATGAATTCCTGGCTAATATCTCCCACGAGTTCAGAACGCCGCTCAACGCCATACTGGGCTTTGCGCAGCTCTTACGGGAAAAACCTGAAATTTTAAAAGAGGACAAGGCACAAAAATACGCCGAAAACATCATCACCAGCGGAAACCGGCTCTTGAATATGATTAACGACCTGCTGGACCTGGCAAAAACACAGGCCGGTAAAATGGAGATGCATATAGAACAGGCCTCCTTGCCGCAGTTATGCAGAGCAGCAGCAGCGTCTTTCTCGCTATTGACCAAGAAAAAAAGAATCAAAGTCAAACTCCAGGTCGATGAAAATATTTCTCTTCTTACGACGGATGCCGGCAAGATCCAGCAGATACTGTACAATTTTCTAAGTAATGCGGTAAAGTTCACACCGCCACGAGGCAGAATCGAGGTCCGGGCTAAAATGCTCGACGAAAGGATGGTCCGCATTTCAGTAACCGACACAGGCTGCGGCATTGCCGAGGCAGACAAGGAAAAGATATTTGAAAAGTTCCGCCAGCTTGATGGCTCTATAACCCGCGAATCACCCGGCAGTGGTCTGGGGCTGGCTATCACTAAGGAACTGGCTGCCATGCTGGCTGGCAGAGTCGGCTTTGAAAGCGAACTCGGCAAGGGTTCAACCTTCTGGCTTGACATCCCCATTACGCTAACCAAAGAAAAGAGCCAAACCGCTTAAAACCCCAGCAATCCGACAGTCGCGATTGATATTATTTGCCATTAAACTATAATGAATGAATTCTCGTTTAGTAAGTAAAAGGTGAAAACTATGCGTCTGATGTCTCTGTTTTTGTTCCTCGTTTTTTCAGGCATCCAAGCCCCCGCTGCAAAATCTCTCAGCGAAACACATCCATTTTCCGTTCACGATATGCTGGCGATGAAGCGGCTCTCCGACCCACAAGTTTCGCCAGACGGCAAATTGGTTGTCTTTGTTCTCCGGGAAACCGACCTCGAAGCAAACCTGGGACGAACTGACCTGTGGGTGGTTGTCACGGATGGCCTGCCGAAGGCCGGCTCCCATACAAGCCCAGCTTCGCTGGGTCTTCGCCAGTTGACCTCTCACCTGGAAGCGGATTCCAATCCTCGCTGGGCACCAGACAATAACTCAATCTTTTTTCTGTCCAGGCGGTCAGGGTCTTCACAGGTCTGGCGAATTCAGATTGACGGCGGCGAGGCCCGGCAGGTAACTGACCAACCACTTGATGTCGGCAATCTCGTTGTTTCGCCGGATGGAAAGTGCCTCGCTTTTACTATGGAAGTCTTTCCGGACTGTAATGGCCCTGCTCAGACAAAGGATAAACTCGACCAAATCAGGCAAAGAAAGGTTAGCAGACGCATTTACGAGCGAATATTCGTTCGGCACTGGGATACTTGGAAGGATAGCCGACGCTCCCATCTGTTTGTGATGTCATCGGCAGGGGGTGACGCAGCGGACGTAATGCAGGGTATGGATGCTGATACCCCTTCTAAACCTTTCGGCGGCCCGGAAGAAATTACATTCACTCCGGATAGCACAGGTATTATATTTACCGCCCGCGATGTCGGCAGCGAAGAACCCTGGTCAACGGACTTCAACCTTTACTGGGTATCCATCGACCCACCTAAAGGCGGGCCGAAATGCTTAACCGATGAAAACAAAGCCTGGGACACTAACCCTGTTTTTTCGTCCGATGGCAAAACCCTGGCCTACTTATCTATGAGCAAACCCGGCTACGAAGCCGACCGCTTCCGGATTGTCCTTTGCTCCTGGCCCGCTGGCAAAAAACAGGTCCTCACTGAAAACTGGGACCGCAGTCCCTCAGCAATCTGCTGGTCAGCGGATGGCAAAACCATTTACGCAGCCGCAGAAAACATTGGGCAGAAATCCCTCTTTGCTATCGATGTAAAAAATGGCGGTGTCAGAACCATCGTAAAGGATGGCAGCCTCAGTTCACTCGGCATCGCAGGGGACAGAGTTATCTACGGCCTGGATAATCTGTCCTCGCCGGTGGAACTATATTCGGTTAAACCTGACGGCAGTGATGCCCGTAAAATTACTAACATCAATTCGGAAAAACTTGCCGCCGTCCGTATGGGCGAATATGAGCAGTTCTCCTTCAAAGGTTGGAATAACGAGCTGGTTTTCTGCTACATTGTCAAGCCCGTGGCTTTTGACTCAAATAAGAAATACCCTGTTGCTTTTCTGATTCACGGAGGCCCCCAGGGATCCTTCGGTAACACCTTCCACTACCGCTGGAACCCGCAGGCATACGCAGGGGCGGGCTATGCTGTGGTTATGGTCGATTTCCACGGCTCAACCGGCTATGGCCAGGCCTTCACTGATTCCATCCGCGACGACTGGGGCGGCAAACCCCTCGAAGACCTGCAAAAAGGCCTCCCTGCCGCCCTGCAGCGTTATCCCTGGATGGATGGTGACAGAGTCGGCGCTTTGGGTGCATCCTTCGGCGGATATATGATTAACTGGATTGCCGGCAACTGGCCAGCCAGATTCCGTTGCCTTGTAAACCACGATGGCACACTCGATGAGCGGATGGCCTATTTTGATACTGATGAACTATGGTTTCCCGAATGGGACCACGAGGGTACGCCCTGGGATAACGCCAAAAGCTATGAAAAGCATAACCCTGTAAACTTCGTCAAGAATTGGAAAACCCCGATGCTTGTTATCCACGGCGGCCTCGATTTTCGCGTGCCGGACACTCAGGGTCTGGCCACCTTTAATGCCCTGCAACGCCGCGGAATCCCCAGCAAATTATTGTATTTCCCGGATGAAAATCACTGGGTGCTCAAGCCCCACAATTCCATCCTCTGGCACGAAACCGTCATCGACTGGCTTGACCGTTGGCTAAAGGAATGAGCGGTCGCGGTCAGTCGTTGCATAGATTATTACAGCCGAGCTTGCAGAACATTCCAAAACAGCCATTGATGGTAACTGTTTCAGAATGTGCCGCTGAGGTGTAGAAAAATAGGACTTCGGCGTGAGCTCAGTCGAACGCCTCTTTGCCAGTGTGACACGTAGTGGCGGCAGCTAAATAAAAATACCAGTAAAGAGGCTAAAATGGCCAGTTACATTGTTCAATAGGGTCAACTCAAATCTGAAACTTGAGCAGCGTTGCCTGCGGTTTGTTAACTATTGAGGGCCGCTGATAAGCTGGAATGTTACATGCCGGAGGATTACAACCCCGGTTTTCCGACCAGATGCGGGATATAGTGCTTGAATGGGTCGCAACGAGGTTTAAATAACCTGTCTGTGGTGTGATAAGAAAGGGCGAACTTTTATTTGTCTGGAAACGTATAGTCTTATAATGGATTATGGGCTGAGGATTAAACTTCTCTCCATTCCTCCTGACCTCAGCCCATTTTTATTTGGCAGTATAGGGTTACCATTGGGCTTGAGGTACCTTGAGCACCTCATCTTTGGTTCGCCATCGGTAGGCTGACGCTCTCAGGGCCAATAGATAAGTGCGGTTATGACAAAGAGTTGTGGTTTCCTGATTGCGGCAAGCCAGCATTTCCCGTAGGTTTTAAGGATATTGCCTGCAGGCAAAGCCCACCAAAAGTGGGTAAAAAAATTTTTATTTTTGTGGTCGAAATATAGTTGCCTGGCTGAAAATACTTTGATATTATACTTGACGGTAGGCAAGATTACTATTAGGATTCCGACCTTGAGGGTGTGTTCTGTAAGATAATTTTCGCCAGGTGTGAACAATTTCTGGCAAAAATAGTAGTGTTTTGTAGAGGTTTTTGTTATAATTAATATAGCCCAAAGACAGGGCTGGGGCTTATCTCGCTTTTTCCTCTCCCTCCGCACCTCAGCCCTGTTCCTTTTTTGCGCACAGATTAGTGCGGTCTTCTCTCCGCTGTTTTCTGCCGCTATTATCTTTATTGTCGGGCGAGACTTTGCGAGCTTGAGTTTTTTTCGCTCAATGTCGGAAAATATTTGAAGCATTGTCCATTATTCGTTGTTCATCGAAAAACTGTGAAACTGCGAACCCCGTTCTTGGCAGGCTGGAGGTGACAATTGAGGCGCTTCGTTAAGTAATCTAATACTCGTTGTTTAGGAATTTAATCAGCTCTTCGGGGACGTAATCGTTGGCAAAGGCAAGGATGTCGTTTATTTCAGCTTTTGTCAGGTCGCTTTTAATTTGCTGATTATTAATATCCACATTTACTATTATTCCGAACCTTATATCCTGGATGGGGACATTTTCACTGCTTGAGGCGGCACGGCTCACATAGGTGGGTCTGATTTCCAGATTGATGTTCTTCCCTTCCCTCGGCATTTCGAGCAGGATACGGAGGCTTTTTATCGCTTCTCTCCAGAGGTCATTTTTTAGGTTACTGGCTATTATCTCAAGAGAGTTTATCTGGCCTGTGTCGAAGACAAATTCGTGCACCACGCCCACGCGCAATACTTTTCGGTCTGAGAATCTGACTCGCAATTCGTCGAGCGCCCGGCGAAATATCTTATCCTTCTCTGGAATGTCTAAATCGTGTATCTGGTCGATAAATACGCGCTGCGGCAAGGTTAAGACAGGTCCTCGGCCGGTTAATACCAATGTCGGCATCTCGAGGCGTTTAGTGCTGGCTAAAACGAAGACCTTTTGCACCTGCAGTTGATTTGGTCCTACTATGAGGGTCTCGAAAACCTCGGGGAACTGCCCTATCAGCCAGTTGCAGTAGTCCTGGAGCTTGGTTTTGTCATCCTTCGGCGAAATAGTCGGCTGGATGTGCACGCCGAATTTAACTATGTGCTGGGATATGTTTTCTTTATCAAACTGATAATTCATTTTCTGCCGCCCGAAACTGATACAAAGAACCTCTTTAACTTCGCACAGTTTACAACAACAGTTGTTGCAAGTCAAAGAAAACTATCCGGTTGTAAACAGAGCGGCAATTTATTTTGCTAATACCGTCTGGCGGTGGTTTTGGGGTTGTGGGTGTAGTTGATAAAGAAGTAGCGTAGGGCGTCGATGGGGTGGTCGTAGATACCATCTTTTAAGGGAAGTTCACCAGCGGTGCTGCCAGCGTCCGGATAATGATAGCATTGTAACGCCTCGATAAGCCGCTGGCACCCGGGCGAGATAACCAGTGTGCTTTGGCCATCGCCGGCACGAATTGCCCGGCGGATAAGCTCAATACCTTCCAGAATGCTGCTTCGCCTGAATCGGGTCGCTATGCCCAGCTCGCGCAGCTCCCGAACGACGCTTGTGCCGGTGACATCATTTACGCCTGCACCTGCTGGGTCGCAGAAGGTAGCTGTGACGCGTTCTTCGCCGCCGGGCG
>Ga0315280_10001141_pt1 | contig 46751 bp, 45 predicted proteins | sample YL17G06_40_MG_FD_203697 | JGI IMG/M metagenome (GOLD analysis project Ga0315280, IMG submission 203697) | Sediment microbial communities from Yellowstone Lake, YNP, Wyoming, USA - YL17G06_40 | ecosystem: Environmental > Aquatic > Freshwater > Lake > Sediment | place: USA: Wyoming | collected... | reverse complement strand
TCCATTTTTGCATGTTGAAGTATATACTGGAGTGAAACAGCAATTTCACGTTCAACCGCTTTGTTTAGCAAGTCTATATATCCTGTTGTTGTTTTGACAGCCATGAATAATCACAACCTCTACTCAGAAAGAAACAATTACTTAGATATAAAATTTTTTGCGCGCGCTGAATATTAGTCGTCGTCACCGTCGTAGTCACTGTTTGGGTTTGGGGGTAAAGTTTACCCCCAACCCAACCACTTACTCTTACTCTCTTACTAATACTCTTACTAATACTCTCTCACTAATACTCTCTCACTCTCTCCTTACACACAAAACTACACAATAAACTACACAATAAACCAAAACAATCACACACAGAGACACACACAGACAGACAGTGAGAAGATATGAACAATGACCTGAATTTAGTACCCTGATATTACCTTAGTAGGTTCAGGCTTAACCCTGAGATTGTTCTGTTTTAGAAACTCTTCTAATTTCTCAAGAATTCGTTTTTGTTCTTTCGTGGCTTTCTCAAATATTGTTTTGGCTTCATTTATGAGGTCAGAATATCCTTGTTTCATTGAGCCCGCTAATTCCGCATAGATAGCCCTTTCTTCTTCCGAAGAAGGCGGATAATAGTAAATTTCGAAAAGAATACCTAAGAGAGTCACCCTGTAAGGTTCAGACACCCCTTTGCTAGGAATACCTTTAAGCATCTGCTTAGCGATATTCAAAAGTTGTTCTTCCTTCGCATAAAAAGAACTATGCAATTGTAGGAAAGCACTCAATTCTTTCGGCAGCTTCTTTGGGTATAGAGCTATTACCAAGAATTTTGCATATTTTCGCAGGTCGTTTTTAGCTTTTTCAATCCCCTCTTGCTTCCATAACAGGTCTCCCTTTTCAAGTTGTGAGTAGAGACCAAGATAGATGTTTTCATCAAGATATTCGAGCTTTTTAAAGAGAGAATCTCTTAGTCTCTCCCAAACCAACAAGACAACTAGCAGAGCAGATAAGAGACTTGAGACCGTCGTGGAAAATGCAGATGCATCAAAACTACTTCTGTAAAGATAGAAACCAACACCGAAAACTGAGCTCATAATGAAAATAGGTAAAACTAAAACTAATAGAGTCAGTTTATTGCTTATAGGCATCAATTTATAGTCTCTTCTTGTTTGGATTCTCTTGGATGATGCTTAAAAATTAATAGCCTATACATACCATATCCAAGCGCGCGCGGTATTCATCTTGTATAACCAAATTCCTTTAGAAGAAACTTCACATGTTTTTCATATTCTTCTACTAAAGAACTGTTGACCGTTGTTTTCCTGTATTTACTAACTAACGTAAACATAACAATGTTTTCTAAATCGCTGTTTCTTTCGTCTAATTCCCAATGTGCCATTATGTTTCTTAATCTTTGGATAAATCTTAGAGATGTTTTAACCCTCGGATAACCTTTTAATCTTTTAAAATATGGAATTGATTCGTAGATACTAATTTTACTATCAAAACTAAGAAATGATGTATTGATAACATTCCAAAAAAGAATTGTTGCTTTATCGTTAGTTTTAGGGAAAAAATATGTTCTTAATCGGTAACCAAGAATAAATTCAATTCTTGAAGCAGAAGAAATAATCGTTCCTCTTATTGAATCCAATTTACTTTTAATTTCTATCAAAGTTGCTTCTTTCTTTTCCATGTTGGCCTTTTCTATACAATGCAGATTTAAGCCTTATCTTTAGCGCGCGCTACATGAATTAAATTCTTTTCTGCTTTTGATTCTGTAAGCTTTAATCTGTTTCATAATAGACCACTAACAAACCGTTTCTCTTTTTTCCTGAGACAAGCTTTCCAACTGCGATTAGTGAATCAACTTCTTTACTGTAGACGCCCCTCTTCTGATTCTGATTGTAGCTCAAACGTAACTCAAGAAAAATAAGATGAACAAACTTCTCATATGGAATTGGACAGTGTTTCTTGGCAAGCTTAAGAATATCCTGAAACTTCTTTTTCCGTTCCTCTTCAATTTTCTTTGCCCACTCTTCAAAATCACTCATTGTTTTTCACCTCGATTCTTCTTTCAGAAAGTTAAGGATGAAAGCACGATTACAAAGGAATTTCTTAATCTGCTTATCCTGATTACCGTAACGATAAACTATTTTTGGAAAACTCTTTTTCCCTTTAAACCCATGCCTAAGCGTGTACGTGCCTTTAATATTTTGCAGAAGATACCAAGTGATTAATTTGTTGTCTTTTGTGAATAAACATAACCATGCAAGAATACTGTTTAACTCTTCATGTGAAACTGAACGGTTGAATATAGTGTGATAGCTTTTTGTTTTATATTCATAGGCGATTTCATTTAGACTTTCATCTCTAACCTTATGCAGTGTCGTGCTTGACTGTAAGATTATGAATCCGTCTAGTTTGTACCGTTCATTCATCAGTCTGCTGAAAAGTTTGACTTCGATTATGGGTCTTTAGCGCGCGCGCCCGCTAAAAAAAGTGGAACCGAATTACCAGTCAACTGGTGATTTTCGGTAATGTACTTTCATCTTCTCAATTTGCATATTCTCAGTCACCAACATTGGAAACGTTGTGAGTTGTTTTTCAACTTCTGAAGGGATTGCTAATGGCTCTGATAACGCTTGCCTTTCAATTTGAAGCGCTCTTTCAATAATCACTAGAAACAAAGTTTGTAAGTTTGAATAATGATGATTTGCAAAGTCTTCTGTGGACCAGAAATTTTCCTTTGTCAATGCAAGCTTTTGCTGGTCACCAAAGTGACCTGTCATTTTCTTAGGGATAGGCAAAATTCCCACGTTGGTCGGTCCGTGTATTATACTGCATCGTATAGAACTCCGATGTATCCATTCATCTCTTATCTCTTGTAGTTCCAAAAACCAAGGTTCAAGTTTCTTGATGTTATACTTTAGAAAGGTATCCTTTTGATACAATGACTGTCTAAACTTGTTTTTCTTAAAATCTCTGTCGCCGGCTTTTTCGTCAAGTTCGAGCAAATCCGTAAGAAATACGGCCATTGAGTCCAACGCTGATTTCGTATGTATCAAACAATCGGTCACGCATAACGCATGAGCAGTTTGTCCTAAAGGGTCCAACATACACGCGTGTGGTTCCATTGCTTCAAGAATACTTCTTTCTATTGATATTGCTTTCATACCCACAAGCTTTACCCATTGTATTTTGCGTAGGCTATCTGTTAGCGGTTCGTAGAGTCGAGTTCTACTTCTTTGTCGAACAACTGCGCCAAGTTCAACAAGTTTCTTTGGGGCGAATAAAGGCAGAAACTCTGGGATTATTTCTGTAAAAATTATGCCTTCAATTTTCTCTGGAAAGCCCACAGCAGTCACCAAACACTCTTGCAGCGATAGAAAATATATAACATAATCGCGCGCGCCGCCTGTTGTTTTTGGATTGTTGATATTTATGGTTGATTGTTTAACGAGCGCTGCCGCGTAGCTAGCTTTTTCTCGATGTAATAAGCTACTTCCGACAAGGTCAAGGGAATAAAGTGTTGCTTGAGGTCAGTCTTTGCGATGAAACCCTTAACGCTCTCCATGTCAACCAAGGGATTCATCTTGATTCCCTGAATATACGTGGCGTAATCCGAGTAACTCTCGTGCAAAGCACAGACTGTTGTGTCAGCTTCTGAAGGTTTGGTATTGAGGACGAAAAGAAATGGCACAGGCGCGCTCTTTGCGGCTTCGCGTGCTTTCTTCCATGCTTCTTGAGTTTCATTATCCTTAACTATTTCAAGTTCCTTTGTAGTCACCAAAGACATTAGTTGGAATCCGAGTTTGCCAAAATCAGGTATCATCGTGTATTCTCTTATGACGCCTTCTTTCTCCAGTTTCGTGAGCACTCTCGAAACAGTAGGTTGAGAAACACCCAGTGCTTTGGCGAGTTCCCTATCGCTCCTACGACTGTTCTTCATCAGTTCAGCAATCAATTTCAACTCGATATCTCTCAAAGCTCACACCTTTGACCTTCAGCAATACATTGCTGCGTAAGATAAAATGATTTGGGGTGTGTGTGTGTTTGGGGATAAAACTTTACCCTTGTGTGTGTGGTGCTTCTGATTCGTGGCTCGCTGGAGTGCCGAGGCTGGGCGCCTCGGCACAGCTCAAAAGAAGTACACACAAGAGGCACGTAGTGCTTCATGTTCGGAAAAACTAGCAGTAATATGTTAGGCACTCTCAAAGAAAGCTCTCAGAGCAGCATTCTGCCTACTATATTGATCATATTACTAGAAAGGAGAAATACTACGTACTTTCTCCTTTCCCTTCCTAGGGGAATTAAGTTTCTTAAAAAACTTAATTATCTGCTCAAAAGGCTCTCTGAAGGGCTGAAAAGAGGGGTGAAATTTCTAAAAGGGAAAATGGCTAGAGAGCGAAGAACAAACTACGGATTCCAATCCTTAGTGATGATGTAAGCGATTAAGACAAACACCAACCACAGACCGCCTAGAGCTACTACAATCTCCCAGACGGGCAAATTCATGCTCACCGCAACACCGTAAGAAATAGCTATCCATATGACAGCAACTATTAGAACCGCAACTTTTCTCCAAACACTTATTTCTCCCGTACCGACCCTAGCTCAGTATTCTTCATCTGTCTTTATAAGCATGTTTTGATTTTGCGGAAAAGTTATAGCTGGAACGAGCAATGGAGTAGAGGAGATTTGTGTGGGAAAGAATAAGGTCAGATTTGATTATCCGCCTTTTGTTATGCGCGCGCGCAGACATATCCTGCAGACAGAGACAGATACCACACAAACGGACAAACAAACCACAGAAAGCTATAGCAGGTGCTTTTTCGGGGTCAGCTCTTACTGAGGAGTCTTTCGGTGTTCTTTCCTAGTATCTTCTGTTTAAAGGCTTCGCTGATGGGGAGGGTCTTTACGGTTTCGACGGCTTCTTTGGGGGTTTGGGCGCAAGGGTAATCGCTGCCCAACAGGATCTTGTCAGGCACGGTTTCTTCGAGGATGTGCCACGGGATCAAGTCTTTGTAAAGTGGGTGAAGTGGCCAGAAGCAGAGGTCCGCGTAGACGTTCTGGTGCCGCACAAGCAGGTTTTGAACGTCCATGAAACTGTGTCCTCCCATGTGGGCGCAGATAATTCTGAGGTCAGGGAAGTCGAAGGCTACGTCGTCAATCATCAAAGGTTGTGCGTACTTCACTCGGTACCCCATAACCAAAGTCGAGGCTCCAGTGTGGATCATGATAGGAACACCCAGTTCTTGTGCCTTGGCATAGCAAGGATAGTATGCCTTATCGTTAATGTCAAGTTCCAGCGTAGGAGAAACAGTCTTTAGTCCTTTATAGCCGAGGTCTTTTATTGCATGCACTATGTCGGTTACTGCCTGCTCTCCTTGGTGAGGATTGAAACCAGCAAAACCCATGAATGTATCTGGAAACATTCGCATAAGCATGCTCGCTTGCTCGTTAACCGGATTGGCAGGAGACCCTTTCGAAGCTGAGATCTGTAGCACAACTCTGTCTATTCCGGCACTCTTCATCTCTTGTTGAAAATCAGCTAATGATAGGATGTTCTGGCTTCGACAGTAATAGTTCTTGGAGGTTTGTTCAAGGTTCTGGATCATACGAGCTATTTCGGGTGTGGCAGGTGTCTCCCGAAAGACCGGATGCACGTGAACGTCAATAATCATATCAACACGTACTTCCATTCCGCTCTGGTAGTGAATGAGCACGTCTTATTAAGTGTTGTTGGGCGTAAGTGTGTGTGTGTTTGGGGGGGTAAAGTTTACCCCCCCAAATATTCTGAGCTGAAAGTTGAGCTCTGAGCTTGGGGGAGCAAGAGCACCGCGACTGAGAAGCAGAAAGCAGTACGGACGTGCGGTGCTTCCGTTCTTGCTCTGTGGTATAGCTCGCAAGCTCGATAATTGGCTCGATAAGGCACTAAAGCAGTAACCAGTAAGGTATCCGCGTAATAGTAGTAGTATAGTATCGGGATCGAGTCGTATCTCGGTAGAAAGCAGGCTGAAAAGAAGGGTGAAAAACCATTTACGTTTTCGAGCTTTGCTTCAATCTCTCTGCTTTGCCAATATACCCCATCAAGTCATCTCTAAAGAAGACTCCAAGCTGTCCCATGTTCTGAACTGCCTTCTCAAAAGGCAAACTCGAAATCATAACTTTCTGCTCATCCACTAACAACGCCCTAGCCAAAGTTGAAGAAAGCTCGCCAATCGCGTGCTTTATGAGGAAATCGGGAACAGGAGGCTTGATATCCTCTAGGAGCCAAAGCCAATGTTTCACCATCGCTATCAAAGCGTCTATAGTCATCCATTCCTTCTTTCGCGCGACATTCTTGTCTGTCGGGTCATTTAGAAGCGCCAAGTAGACTAGAGCGCACATATTTGCCTCAAAGCGATACCTAAACCATGTCGCCCTCTTCACATCTACTGTCGAAATCTCGCCTCTTATTTGAAACAATTGTTCAAGGTCGTCTTGAGAGAGATAGAGACCTTCATGGAGTGAAAGAATCTCTTCCAGAGTCTGAGCTTTCAAAAGACCAATATCTTGAGCTAGTTTCTTTGCATCTTGCGAGAAATCAGGGCGACCTACTAGCATCTTGTAGGATGCTGATGGGTATTCCTTGCTGTACTTTGTTAGGTACCTTGGCGCATTCGAACCTAGCTGATACAGCTTTGTGTAGTCAACTTGATGTCCTTCTCGAACTGCTGTACACTCGATAACAGCAAAGTAAGGATGCGTTGCCAGATGCGCCTTGACTATCAAATCTGAATGGGCTTGCGTTCCTTGTGTTTCTTCTATGTCTTCGACTTCAAACCCCAGATATTTGAACGCATCCAAGACCGCGAGAGTGAAGTCTCTCCCACCTTGAGTTTTTAATCTTTCAGTAATGGAGGTTGCCGAAATAGTCAAAGACCAGAAACTCCTCTAGTCCGACTACTTGTCTGCGGATAGCTCCTCTCTGATTGCTTTCAGGATTTGCTTGAGTTTTTTGATGTCCGTCGTATCAGTCACGTTTATAGTCAATGAAACAGGCATCGCAATCTTCTGTTTTGGGGTTTCCGCGGTGCGGGTTGGCTTAAAGATGGTGTCAAAATCTATGTTTGACCGAAACATGGAATCCGCAAAACCTTTGGGTGCGACATCGGGTTTTTCTCTTTCTGCGATTTTTACTCCTTCAGCAACTTTCCTGAGCTTCCCACCCTTTTCTTCTAAGAGTCCAGCGGAAACTAGCATGTCAATAAGCGCGTTTATGCCCGTAACATATCTTGCTGCTCTGGAAAGATGAACATCTGAACCTATTTTCGTGTTCAAGTCTTCCCTAGTTACCTCTTTCTTCAGACCAACGTAATCCAAGGTCACATCGACGATCGGGCATTTCAGAAGAAGTTGCCTGAGCTGAGCCTTTGCTTCTTCAAGCCGTCCCCAATCCAACATTTGCGCGTATTTTGCACCAATTTCGGTCAGTTTGAACTGACCTTTTCCTTCTTCTGCAAGAAAGCCAGCAGATACATAGAACTTGTTGTTTGCACTTACAATCGTATAATGCACGCCAGACCGTAGAGAAGCTTCTCGATAACTCACTGCCTTCTTGTCTGCTCCAGCTTTCAAATAAGCGATTAGTATGAGATTAAGCGAATCAAGACCGATGTGCTCTGGAACGCAAACTTTCCTTTCACTTTTCGGTTCTGCCAATTATTACACCGAGAATAGCATAATTGATATGGCGATATAAAGCCACCGATTGTTCAGACAGGTGCGCTACTGTTTGAGCTTTTCACAGCTTTACTAGGGCGGAATTGTGAAAAGGAGACCTTCTATAGCACGGAATAACGTATAAGTAGACCGCTAGCCTCTATTCTATAGGGGAAGGCTAGAATGAAGAGTAAAACCACGAAGATAGCCCTAGAAGGCTTCGGATCGTACTTGGGAATGCAAAGAGGCTCTTTCGTAGTGCGAGACAAGGACGGAAAGGAAGAGAGGTATCCATTGTTTGAGAGTGATATAGGAGAGATACGGATCAGGAGCGGTAATACGGTGAGTGCTGGAGCGTTAGCGTGCATCGGATTCTGGCAGATAGATTGTTTGCTCCTGAGCGGTAGAGGTCGTCCGATAGCGATCCTCAGGTCTCTGGATGATGACAGTCATGTTTCGACTAGAATTGCTCAGTACGAGTCTCTGAAGAACGGAAAGTTCTCGGATATAGCCAAGCAGTTCGTACTGTCAAAAATAGAAGGAGCTAACGAGGTTCTCAAGAAGTATGGTCTTAGACGCTTGGACTATTCTCGCATCGAGAAGATTAAGAGCCTTCAAGAAAACGATATTCGAGCTTTGAGAGTGCTAGCTAGCTAGCTAACTTATGCACGTGTACGTGCTTTGTACAATGCGAGCAAAAACAAATAAGCGTGCTTGCCTTCCAAACCTCAGGAGAGAGCATCACATTGAAAGTGCTCGTCGCCTATTACAGTGAAACTGGAAACACGGAGAAAGTCGCCAAGGCGATTTATGAAGAAGCTTCAAGAGAACATGAAGTACACCTGAAGAGAGTAAAAGACATCAGCTCAGAAGCGTTGAACAATTACGACCTAGTTTTTCTGGGTTCCGCTTGTCACTCGTCGGACTTGGCAGCTCCAGTTAAGAAGCTCTTGAAGGGGCTTCCAGAATCACCAAAGTTCAAATTAGTAGGCTTCTTTACACACTCAGTGTGGACTCCTGAACAAAACGAACAGGGACAAGCTATTTTCGACAGATGGGCGTCCAAATGCATAGATTCTTTCGAGAGCATAAGCAAAGAAAAGCAAATCGACTTCAAGGGATACTATCACTGCCAAGGTTCACCTAACCTTCGGATTCGAGTATTCATACGCTTCGCAATAATCAGGTCGCATGACGAATGGGAAGCATATATTCAGGAAGCCCGAAAGCATCCGAGTCAAGCGGATTTGGAGAAGGCTTCGAATTTCGCACGAAAGATAATGTCCACGTCGAATTGATGCAGGCTGCCGATGGTTTGGGGGTAAAGTTTTATCCAACCAACCACGATGCTTCTGGTAGGCGTATAGTGCTAGGATAGGTCTATCGAAGTTATCGTTACATTTTGTGGGTTGCATAGAATGCCGAAGATTATGCAGTACATGAAATAAGTTCCTGGAGATACGAATGATGTCACATTGAAACAATATTGACCGGATCAAGCACCAGGATTAGAACTTGGGGGCATGAACAAAATGCCACCCATCCCTGAATTGCTACCGTTCGGTATGTCTATCTGGAAATTCGATAGTTCTCTCTTGCGCGCGCGATACAGGAAATGAAGCACGCTGAGTCCATTGCTGAGCGACTCTTCTACCTGGGCGAAACACCGACAACCAAGCCGAATCCAATTAACGTTGGAGAGACCCTGAAGGAAATGATATCGCAAGACGTGAAAGACGAGAAGAACGCTATTGACATGCACAAAGAGATAATCGCCTTGGCCCAGAAAGAGGGCGACGTCACAACCGCTTTCCTCTTCATGGACATACTGAAACAGGAAGAAGAACATCACAACACTTTCAGCACTCTGTTGGAACAGGTGTAAGACTACAGCGTTAACGCACCAGTCCTATGAACAACACTTCCCCTTTTTCTTGTCTAGAATTCGCGTCTTTGCTCTAGGTACGTTCATTCGCCGAAAACTTAATTCGCTAAGACAGTCATTTGATTGAAGTGGATGAGAAGAATGAAGCCCGGGAATAAAGTGCCTTTGTGTGAAAAGTGCGGTTGTCCAATTGATGAGTGTAAGTGTGTATGTCCATACTGCGGCGAATCTTCTGACTGCGAGTGCTGCGTGGGCACTGACGCGGTCACGGGCGGCTGAGACACCGCAATTTCTGACAATTGTCATGAGAATTCGGGAAGGAGGACGTTGATGAAGGAAGTCAACTGGATGGCAGGTGGGCCGCAGGGGGCAGGTGTCGACTCTGCAGCAAACATTTTTGGCAGAGCATGCGGTTATGGCGGTCTCTACGTTTTTGGAAGAAGAGAGTACCACTCAAACATCAAAGGCTTACATAGCTATTTTCATCTGCGCGTTTCGCAACGCGAAGTCTTGGCCAACGTGAACGATGTTGATCTGCTGGCTGCATTTGACGCTGAATCTGTGGTCAGACACATAGGCGAGGTGGTTTCCGGCGGAGGCATAATCGTGGACAAGGAGCAAGTTGGGACGCCGGTCTTGGGAATACCCACTTTGCCGCCTGAGTTCAGGGATGAAATTCGCGAATACATGAGTCAAAAAAGTTTAGGGGCAAACCTGGGCGACTTTCTTGATGATGCCAAGAAAACAGGCGTGCACGTCTTCGAGATCCCCTACGTGGATTTGCTTAAGACAATCGCGGCAAGGCTTGGAATAGAGCAGATGAGCAAGGTCACGCGGATGATAAACGTTTTGACCATGGGAGTTTCCTTTGCCCTACTCGACTATGACCGCGGCCTAGTTGAGAAGGCAGTCACCGCTGTTTTCGCGGACAAGCCCAAGATCGCGGAAATGAACGTAATGGCCCTTCGAGAAGCGTACGATTACACAAAGAGAACGTTCACTGATGCTTTCCCCTACAGACTCGAGAAAGCCGATGCGAAGGAGGAGAGAATCTTCGTTTCGGGGAATCAAGCGGTTGCAATGGGCAAAATTCTCGGTGGGTGTCGCGTTCAAACCTACTATCCCATTACGCCAGCTGCGGATGAAAGCGAGTACCTTGAAGCTCATGAGGTTCTGAAGACCAAGGCTGGAGACGGAGGAATAATCGTTGTTCAAACGGAAGACGAGATTGCCGCTGTGAACTCGGCCTCAGGAGCTGCGTTGGCAGGTGCGAGAGCTGCAACTTCAACTTCGGGACCAGGTTTCTCGCTTATGGTTGAGGGTTTGAGCTGGGCTGGAAACTCTGAAGTGCCCTTGGTCATCACCTATTATCAACGGGGCGCTCCCGCCACGGGCTTACCGACGCGTCACGGACAGGCTGACCTGAGATTCGCCGTTCACGCTGGCCACGGAGAATTCCCGCGCATAGTCCTCGCATCAGGCGACATCAGAGAATGCTTCTACGATGCTGCACGCGCGTTCAACTATGCAGAACTGTTCCAGCTGCCCGTTATCCACTTGATTGACAAGGCCATGGCTAACTGTTCCCAGACCTACCCCCTCTTTGAAACTGGCCACTTCAAGATTCAAAGAGGTGAAATTCTTGACGAAGCCAAACTCAAAGATGTACAGTACAAGCGGTTCGGCTTTACTGAAACAGGAGTTTCGCCCAGAGTCTTTTTAGGCACCAGAAACGGCGTACATTGGTACACGGGAGACGAACACAACGAGTTCGGCCACATCAGTGAGGAACCCTTCAACAGGATTAAGATGTTTGATAAGAGGATGAAAAAACTCGAATTGGTTGACAAGGAAATTCCTGTTGAGGAGAAAATCAACTTTTTCGGAGACAAGGGCTCTGAAAACCTTGTGGTCAGTTGGGGTTCTCCAAAAGGAGCTATCCTCGAAGCTATGGAAACGTTGAAGGCCGAAGGTTTCAGTCTGAGTTTCATGCAGCTTCGAATGTTGCACCCACTTCCGAAAGAGCATGTGGCCAACGCTTTGAAAACGGCGCGGAAAGTGATTGACGTCGAAGGCAACTATCTGGGTCAGCTTGGGGGCCTGTTGAAGGAAGAGACGGGGGTTCAGCCGGGCTTCTACGTCCTGAAGTACACGGGCAGACCGATAACAACGACTGAAGTCTACGTTGCGCTGAAGAACATTCTGCGCGGACAAGCTCCTGAAAGGCAGGTGTTAACATATGGGTCTTAAACAGTCGGATTTCAAAACGGACGTTTTCGCGGACTGGTGTCCCGGATGCGGAGACTTCGGCATAATGACTGCTTTGCAGATGGCACTCGCCGAGCTGGGTTTGGAACCTCATCAGGTTGTGATGGTTTCCGGGATAGGATGTTCAGGCAAGGAGCCGCACAACGTGAAGGCCTATGGCGTTCACACTCTCCACGGCAGGACGTTGCCGTTCGCAACCGGGATAAAAGTGGCCAACCCTGAACTCGTCGTCTTAGCCATCGGAGGGGACGGCGACGGCCTTGGAATAGGCGCTGGACACTTCGTGAACACTGGCAGAAGAAACTTGGACATCACCTACATCATACACAACAACGGCGTCTACGGATTGACAAAGGGTCAAGCGTCACCGACGTTGAAGCTCGGCTTGAAAACGAAGGCCATTCCGAAACCGAACATCAACGAGGCCATAAACCCGATTGCGCTTGCACTTGTGGCCGGCTACACGTTCGTTGCACGGTCATACGCCTATGACGTCAAGCATCTGAAAGAAACCATCAAACAGGCAATCCAGCACAAGGGTTTGGCTTTCATAGACGCGTTACAGCCGTGCCCCACGTACAATGACATAAACACTAGAGAATGGTACGCTGGCGAAGACAGAAAGGATCCGCAAACTGGGAAACCTCAGTCTAGGCTTTACAAGTTGGAAGAAATTGGCTTCGACCCTGTTGTGCACAGCGCGGCAGAAGAGTTTGAGAAGAAAATGTCGGCGATGAATAAGGCGAGTGAATGGGGAGACAGGATCCCTATCGGCGTGTTCTACAAAAATGAGCTTCAGCCAACCTTTATAGACCGGTTAACAAGCAGGATACCTTTCTACCGAACTAACCCGCCCGCGAAACAGAGAATCAGCGACGAAAACGGTGACTCAACGGCCGATCTAACCGAGTTCTTCGACGACCTGAGAACAAGCTAAACACAGAATGAAGCTGAGAGAATCGTTAGTGAAAGATGTCTCAACCGTCTGACCGATTGCGGCAGTAAGGAGATGTTTTGAAAGTTGAACCTTGGAGAGCATGACGGCAATAAGAACTTCACAAAGACGACTGAGCCCAAAGATGAATTTGAGAAGAGTGATGGCGACATATACGTGATTCAGAAGCATGCTGCCACCCATCTGCATTATGACTTGCGGTTGGAGATGGACGGTGTGTTGAAGAGCTGGGCAGTTCCGAAAGAGCCGCCAGTCGAGTCTGGCATCAAAAGGCTTGCTGTTCAGGTGGAGGACCACGCAGTGGCTTATGCGAATTTCGAAGGTACCATCTCTGAAGGCAAATACGGAGCAGGCAAAGTGGAAATCTGGGATAAAGGCACTTACAAGATGGTGGACAAGAAGGAAGACAAAATCATCGTGGAAATCAATGGTGAAAAACTGAGAGGTCAATACGTTCTTGTTAGATTTAAGGACAAAAAGAACTGGCTATTCTTCAAAAAGAAATGACGCCAGCCCCTCGCCTACGAATCAATAACCGCTGCACTTCACTTTTCGGGCTCAGCTATTCCGTCTTCTCTTCTCCGCCTTCCAGTGCCCCTTCTCCAACAACCTCGGCCTCTGCGAATCTACTGCTTATTCGCGTTACCTTGATTTTGACGTGTTGGCCTTGCTTTGCGTTCGGAACGAATATCACTAGGCCTTCTACTCTGGCTATGCCTTCTCCTCTGCGGCTCACTTCTTGAATGTCAACTTCATATTCTTTCCCAACTTCCACCGGTTTCGCAGCATATCCTCCTCCCTCACTACGTCCCCTGAATCCCCCTCTCCTCTGGCCGAAGCCTCGTCTACCTTCCATGCATTTCACCTCTCAATCTTGCTTAGTAGAAACTCCTTCTGCTTTTCTAATTTCCAGTTCACCCAACCGTCAACGTCCCATATCTTCCGACGTTGAGCTGGATCTCGCCCCTGAAGCTTGTGATGTAGCCGTTCTGTATTTTCACGGTGTCGTTAACGTTGACTTGATTTATCTGTTCGTTCCAAAGTGTCAGTTTTATTGTGCCCGTCTCGTCAGCTACTAAGGCGGTTGCCACCTTGAGGGTTTGATCTTTGAATCTGGACGTGACTTCTCGTGTGTCAGATTTCTCGGTGACCTTTCCAGTCACTTCTATGCGTTTCATCCCGTCTCTTAACTCGTTGATTTTCAATCCTTATCCCTTCAGTCTGGACAAGCTTTTCCACGAGGCCGGATTTTTCACCCACCGCGCTCGATGGCCCTTGAGCCTTGGTTTGGCCTAGTTACGTGCAGAAAAGCCCTTCAGAAATATAAATTTTGCTAGGCTGTTACTCCTAGCTTAGCGCTTCAACAGGCTTTAATTTTGAAGCTTTCCTCCCTAGGGTACGGATCATAGATTATGCAGACTTCCACTCCGAAAGTGAAAGCAATTATCGGCCACTCCGTGCGCGCTCTCGCGTTTCAGGCTTTAAGGACGGCGGTTATTTTGCTAGCCACCTTTTTGGAAGCAGAGCTATGAAAATCTCTTTTTCTTATAAACCTGTTTGTGAAGTCGTTATCATACAATAAAGCTAGCAAGGATTATCGTGGCCGCGTAAGCGACCATTCCAACCATGACGCTTTTCCCCCACGAGAGTTCAGCTACCACACGAACGGCAAGTGCAGCCAACGCTGCGGTCCAAGCCCACACGACCAGTTGGACGATATTGCTGACCTGAACGATAAGGTAGGTCTGGTCCGAAATCATTTTAGTAGCAACGTCGCCTTCTCCCTGTACGCCACCAAGGAGTACGAACGGGAACCGAAGTGTGGGCAAGGTTGAATACTCTATCGCGGTTATCAGGGCCCCGATGAACATGGTTATGAGTATAAGTCCGACTGCAATCAGCATGGGTTTCCAGGTTATTTTGCCTTTGAGAGCTTTGATTAGTACGTAGATTAGACCGCTGAGCAAAACCCATGTGACGGCGAACTGAAAGGCGCCAAGCACCCCGTAATTAAGCAGATAAGCTGCACCCCCGGTTTGAAGAATGGACTTGAATGGACCGTGGAAAAACAGGCCGTCAATGAGTAACGTTGCGTTGGAATTGGCAGCTAGGGTGAGCTGCAGTTGCAGGCCTGTGATGTTTCCCCAGTCGGCGTTAGGGCCGACGCTGACCCATGCCGCGGTTGCCAGTGGCACCGTTACGTTGTTCCAAATGTTGGAAGTTGAATTGGAAAATGTTTCTGTCAGATTGGAGGTAAAATAATCTGATGAGGAATTGAATGAAAACATATGAATGGTGGCACTTTCAATTGTTGGCACTGGGCTAGTCCATTTCGTTCTGAACGAAGAGACGTTAAAACCGTTTGGAACCGAGCAATCCACTGTCCCTATTCCAGTTAAATTCATCCAAACCTGAGAACTGTTTTGGATTGAGAAGGCTATGCTATAGTTTCCATAGTATGTTCCGTTGATGGCATCGTTGCTCAGCGTGATGTTCGCGTTTGATGTCCAAAGAGTGCTGTTTTCAGTCCATTCATCCAAGTTTGTCCCGTTAGGCAGGATCTGTTCGTAGTATTCCTTGGATAAGACTGCATAGGCGGATACAACGTTTACTGCTATCAGTAGGATCATGATGAGAAGAGGCGCAATGTACTTTGGTTCTTGAACGACTTCCTGCAACGTTTTCCGGGGTGAATAGAGAACTTTCAGTAATTTGGATGCGTACAATGGTTCAGGCTCCGCTCATTAGTTGGTGTTGAGTTATTAAATGTTTTCTACATCCCTAGCTTCAGACGTCTGTAGGTCGTATAGTCCACGTATTCTAGGAACGGGTTTTGCGCTTGATAAGAGACTGTGAGTTTCTGGTTCTGGCGTTTGTCACGTATCTGTCTTGTTGTGATGAGCGAGTAGGCGTCGCTTCCAGCTCCTGAGCCGTAGCTGGCTACCAAAATTCGGTTGTCCGGCTTTGCTATGTCCAAAACCGCTGCCAACCCGACTGGTGAAGCTCCAGAGTATGTGTTGCCAAACTTTGCCACTTGGAGCATGGGCGCGTACTGTTCCTCTTTGAATCCGAGCTCTTTTGCGATGCGCACTGGGAACTGAATGTTGGGTTGATGGGCGACGAAGTAGTCTACATCTCCGATTTGGAGGTTGAGTCGTTCCATCAGTTTCTTGGCTGACATTCTGACGTGTTTGAAGTACGCTGGATCCCCGGTGAAGCGTCCGCCGTGCATCGGATGCGGTTCACCGTCTCTTCTCCAGAAGTCAGTGGTGTCGGAGGTGCATGAGTACCATCCTTCGATCTCGGCTATAACGTCCTGTTTGCCGAGGATGAAGGCTGCGGCTCCGTATCCGACGAACAAATCTAACTCTCCGCCAGGGCAGTCTCTTGGAGCTGCTTGGGAATTGTCGGTTCCTATGACCATGGCGTACTCAATGTTTGATTTTGGATAGTTGACCAGTGCTACGGCGTCCTTGAACATGCTTGTTGCGGCTTTGCACGCGAACTCTGTGTCTACCGCGTCGACCCCTTGAACGTCTTCGTTTTCCTCGCCGAGTTTCAGAACCTGTGCAACTTTCGAGGCTATGGGTTTAACGGCGTAAGGGTTTGATTCTGAGCCAACGTAAATCTTTCCTACACGCGTATTGTCGACTCCAGAGTGGATCAGCGCGAGTTTTCCCGCCTCGACAGCGGCAGTTATTGAATCCTCATCGATGAATGGAACGGAACGTTCGTTGCTTCCTTCCTTGATTCTGAACCTTGAAGTGTAAACTCCGTAGCCAACGATGCCGGGCAAATCGTACTCTTTCTTAGGTTTGATGATTTTGTATTCTTGGTGTGGGTAGTATTCGTCAGCAAAGGTGAAGGCTAAAGAGATTGTTGGAATGACGTCGCTTTTGTCCACGGAGTAACGTCTTCGAAATCTCGGAACAACGTCTCTTCCTTCGAGGCTTGAGAAGTCAACTTCTTCGTTGCATATTGCCGTTCTATCTGTTAGTCTTCCTGGAACACGTATTCTGCAGTCGTGGAAGGAGATTGTGCCGTAAATGTAACTGCCAAGCTTCGTGAACTTGTTTGTCGGTTCGTTAATCAGCGTGCACAGTTCAAGTTTGCCCTTTTCGTAGAAGAGGTCGGTGTTGACCATTTTTCCGAAGCTTTTTCTTCCGCAATTTCCGCAGTAGTCCCTTATCTCGAAGTACTCTTTTCCGCAGATTAGGCAGCGGTTGCCCCGTAGTCTGTCGCCGAGGTAGGAGACTCTTCTTTCTATCGGTTCGCTGCTCATCTTCATTCCCTCCCCAGAATGTACGCGTAGCCTTTAGTTCCGAAGCCTTCAAGCTCAAGCACACATCCGCACTCAAGCTTTTCGTCGGGTTTGACTTGGCGTTTGCCAGCTTCTTTCTTCAGCTGTTTGACAACTTCGAAAATCTGTGCGCCGCCCGTTGCTCCTAAGGGGTTTCCATCAGCTTTCAATCCGCCGCTCATGTTTACGAAAAGCTTGTTTCCATCTATCTCGTAATAGCCCTTGTAATCCTCGCAGCTTTCATGTATGCTGCGCCATGCCGTTCCGGGCTTGCAGAAGCCCATATCCTCAAGCGAAACCATCTCCATGACTGTGGACTGATCAAAGAGTTCGACAAGTTGCACGTCCCATAGCTTCTTTCTTGCCATTTTCAAAGCATTCTTCATGGAAATCTCGCTTGCAAGAAAGTGTGTCATATCCTCTCTTGCCGGATACGTCAAGTAGTCTGTTGCTGAAGACACCCCCAAAACGTACACAGGCTTGTCTGTGAATTTCCTAGCCACTTCTTCGCTTGTGAGAATTAGGATTGCCGCGCCGTCAGAGATTGGGGCGTAATCGTACAGTCCCAGCGGCCTGTGCGCTTCTTTTCTTGCGTTAAAAACTTGCTCAACGGTTATTTTCCTCTGGTACTGTGCATACTCGTTTTTCGTGCCATGCAGATGGTTTTTCACGGAGATTTGAGCAAGAGCGGTGTTCAGCGTTTCCAGGTTCTCTCCGGTCAAGCCGTGTTTTTTTATGTAGGCCCGGAGCATAAGTTCATGGTTTGCTTCGGGTGTACATCCCGCGTAGTAGCTCCATGGGTCTTCAAGGAGCATCAAGTCATCTCGTATCTTGTCCCACCTGTCAGTCATTTTTTCTATCCCGCCGACGAGAACCACACTGTATCTTCCGGCTTGAATGGCGTTGCAGGCGTTTGACAGGGCTGAACTGAATGAACGTGTCACTTCCATCGGGACGTGAAGCTCTGTCAGCTCTGAAAGGAAACCTTCTTCGAGTCCAAGCTTGTTTGTGATAGGGAGAAAATAGTCTGAAAGGTAACAGGCTTCCAAGCCTTTGCGTTCTAGATTTGCTTCAATCGAGGCCTTGAGCCATGCTTCTTCAATCAGTTTTTCAGGCTCTTTTTCGTAATGTTCTCCAAACCTTGTTCTTCCAACAGCAACTATTGCTGGGCGAATTGGCATTATATTACACCTATCAATCAGCAGATAACCCTTTGGCATGCGACTCTTAAGTGTTTTCCATATTAGCGTCTAACATCTGCAGCATTCAAGCTAAGCCAGTGGCCAGAGAAGCCCCAAAGCAGTCGGTTAAGCGCCGCTTCGATGACGGTGTTGGATAGTCGAAGAATGTTCTGGGAGATGAGGCCTCCAAAGAGTTTCAACGGACAGCTCCAGCCTAGGCCACAGTTTTTTCTTCGTTTATGCTTATTCCTCGGCTATTCAGACCTTCTGAAAACATTCTGAAGAGCCTGCTGTCCAGGCCTATTTTCTCAGGCGGTACCACGCCTTTTTGTTTCAGAGCTTTGTTCAGAATCAATTGTGCGACTATCGATGCAGGATAGGCTGTTGTTCTGGCCATGGCGGTTATGCCTCTTTTCTTGTCACAGAAGTCCAACAAGTCGTAGAAGTACGCTGCTTTCTTGTTGTTTTTCGTGCCGCGAGTCTCAATTTTCATTGCAACGATGTCCTTCTGTGTCCTGCTGGATAGTTTTTGTTCAAGGATTTTGGCCGTGAACTTTCTGGGTGTGATGTTAGTTCCTTCGATATTGACTTTTGCTTCGCTGAAAAACCCCAGGGTTCTGAACAATTTTACCTTTTCAGCATGTCCTGGATATCTGAGGGTTTTCTCCCACATGTCGTCGACGTTTTTCAGCGTGTACAACAAGGTTCTGAGGCCGTCAGTGTAGAAAGCCTCGAGTTTTCCAACGTGTGGAAATTCAATTTCTTCCATTCCAGTTAGGGCTTGAACCTCGACTGTTCGGCCTTTTCTAACTATCCATGCCTTTCTTGTGTACTCGTCGATGAGGCTTTCAGGAGACCACGTAATAACGTAGCCCAATGGGGGAATGGCTTTTTCGGGAAGCCCGCCGACCATTATGTGAACCGCGTCAACCTTGTCAAGTTCTGAAGCGCTATGTCCCACTAGGACGTTGCTGATTCCAGGGGCTAATCCACAGTCTGGGACAATCGTTGAACCTGCATGTACAGCTGCTTCGTTCAGTTGCATAGGGCTTTCGGGCATGAAGGAAACGTCAACTAGATCCTTGTGGGCTTCAATACATGATTCAGCCAGGCGGTATCCTAGGTTGCCCGGCAGGAATCCCATGGTTAGGTCAAACCCTTTCAGGGTGTCAATCAGTTCGTCACGTTTCGCAACGTCTGATTGTATCCATGAGACGTTGCTCATGCCCATCCTTTTGGCAACATCCTTGGCTCTTCCTTCATTTTTGTCTGCAACAACGACTTCGATCGAATTCAAACTTTTGGCCAAGTCTTCCGCCGCAACGGAACCTATGTTTCCGCAGCCCATGACTATAACTTTCATGTTCGTACATTCAGAGTAGATTTTCATTAAAGGTTTTCCCAATCTTGGTCACGAGAGGGATTGTGTTTTCATGAAAATCACAGAATTTCTTGATGGGAGAAGCAATGTTGCGAGGTGGAGCTTTGGTATAGATGATGAATTTGAAAGTTTTATATACCCAAATGGTGATTGTACGTCTGAGTATCATGGCTGAGATCTGTCCAACATGCGGACTTCCCAAGGACTTATGTGCTTGTGGCGAGATAGAAAGGGAGCAACAGCGGATTCGCATACGGCTTGAAACACGTAAATTTGGCAAACCTACCACGATAGTGGACGGCATAGACGAGAAGAATACGAACCTTCCTGAGATGGCCAAAAAGCTGAAGGGATTCTGTGCTTGCGGAGGGACGGCGAAGAACGGTCAGATAATGCTTCAGGGAGACCATCGTGAAAGAGTTCGCCAGTTTCTGGTGAAGCTTGGATACCCAGACGAGAACATTGAGCTTCAGTAGCTGCCCCGCGGATGGTGCAGGCCCAGAATGAAATTGCTGCAAGACATGCGTGAAGTATTGAAAACGCTCAACCGGCGAAAGTCGTCAAAGAAATACTGCCCAAAATGTGGAAGCCCCAACATTCAGTTGTCCCATGGCGTGGGCTATTGGCTTACTCCTCCGAAATATACATGCAAAAAATGCGGATACTCTGGTCCGGTCTTTATGGAGCTTGAAAAAGAGGAAGGCTAGCAGCGGCTGCTCGTCTTTATCAATCTGGAAGCTCTAGCTTGAGTTGTTTCTTCAGGGTTTTGTAACGGTTTCTCACCGTGACTTCGGTGACGCCTGCTGCTTCAGCTATGTCTTTCTGTGTTTTCTTCTCGTTGTTCTTTAGGCACGCGATGTATAATGCTGCAGCTGCGAGCCCCATGGGGTCTTTTCCGGCGGCAGCCCTTTGTTTTCTGGCTTCTCTTAGAATTTGGATGGCAAGACCCTGGGTCTTGCCTGAAATTCCTGTTCTTTCAGCGATTTTTGAAACGTACGTGAGCGGGTCAGCAATCGGCATGTGTACATCAAGTTCACGCAGCAGTAGCCTGTAACAACGCGCAACATCCTTCTTGTCGACCAAGCTTGCTTCGGCGATTTCGCGTAGGGTTCTCGGTGTCCCCGTTCCTCGGCAAGCTGCATAAAGCGCTGCAGCAGCGATGGCCGCGATGGATCTTCCACGGACCAGGCCTTTGTCCAAGGCTTTGCGGTAGGTGACTGCCGCTTTCTCTTTGATTGGTGGTGGAATGTAGACTTTGTCTGATAATCGGTCTAGTTCGGCCATTGCTTGAGCCAGGTTTCTGTCGATTGAAGAATGAACTCTTGAGCGTATCTGCCATTTTCTCAGACGCCACATTTGCAGACGTGTTGAGAGTGGAAGTTTTCTTCCGAAGGCGTCACGGTCAACTTGGCTTATGGCTGTTGACAAGCCTTTATCATGAACGGAATAAGACGTTGGTACCCCAACGCGGCTTCTTGACGCTTTCTCTTCTTGGGTGAAGGCGCGCCATTCTGGTCCTTTATCCATCATCTGCTCGTGCAAAACGAGTCCACAGTCGCCGCAAACGGTTTCGCCAGTGTCATAATCATGAACAAGGTTTGAACTGCCGCATTCTGGGCACTTGTCAATTAGACGTTGGCGAACCTCGGCTTCTTTTTTGCTCAATTCTTTCTGCCTCGACTATTTTTTCGTGGAACCGTCGTGATTCTTCATCATTTTTCAGAAAGCAGTACGGTCGATTCCGCGTAACCTACCACGTGCCATGTCTCAATATATAAGCTTTACGGTTCTCTTCTATGGATTGAAATGGCGTTTCCACTGGGAACATCGGTGAAAGACAGGTCTAATCGAGAATGCACCGTTCGCAAATCTTGAATACTCCCATGTGCCTATTGGTTTCCCAGTGAAAAGTTGATTCATGTGATAACGCTCCCAGAAAAGCTGCGGAAGGCATTAGAGAGAACCGTCAAAGAGCTTGCGGCTAACAAGAATGTCTATGGCGTAGGCCTTTTTGGGAGTTGGAGCCGGGGCGACGCTGTAGCCTCAAGCGATGTGGATTTGTTCATACTCGACAAGGACGATTTTGCGTACGAGTACGTTGAAAGAGTCGAGCGGGGTGGCTTTCTCATAGATTTGAATCATGTTCCAAAACGGTGGATTCAAGGCCCCATTCCTCCAGAGATAGACCAGAAGCTGTATGAAATGCAGATACTCTACGACAGAGACTGGGCATTGACCAACACGAAACTCTTGATGTCCAAGTCTTACTGTTCACCCGAAAGGGTTGATATCCGAACTCAAGCTCACATCGTGGAATCCGACATATACTTAAGCCGTGCGACCTCGGCCTTTTCAAGACATGACATCAGGAGCTCACACCTCTTTGCCACCGTGGCCTTGGAGAACACTCTGAAGGTTCTCGTTGAAATAGCTCTACAGCCTTTTTCGAACAGTCGATACATGGAAACAGCTGAGAACTCCGCTGCAAAACTCGGGATTCGCAGTTTTTTTGACGAATATGTTCAGATGACGGGTTTCAGTAGAGTCGACAGCGCACACGCCAAAGACAGACTGAGACTCTTCAAAACAATCTGGGATGATATCGACGTTGTGGCCAAGCAGAATCCTCAAACACTCGAATCCACCCATTTCAAAGTCAAGACGCGGCTGAACTACTATTTGAACGCCGCCTTTCTGCAAGGTATCGTGAAGCGTGCAACCGCCATGATTGAAGCCGAAAAGACGAATGAAGCATCACATTATCTTGCCAGCATCCTCCTCGACATCGTTGAAAACTATACTTGGTTGAAATCATCAATAAACAAGGTCAAAATAGACTACACAACGTTGATACGTTCACTAGAGGGCTTGGAAGAAAAAGACTCGCCGAACTACAGAAACATAACAACCTTTCTAGGATTAGACACAATCGACAGAGCCGCTGCAGCCAAAGAAATAGGCAAGACGCGAGAGGCAATGCTTAGAGCACGAAAAAATAGGAAACTTTTAATCCAAAACCACTTGGTTGGCAATTGAAGGGTCATCTCCCGCACAAAATCCCCTCTTTTTCTCTTTGTTTGGGTCTGGGGGTAAAGTTTTATCCCACGCATCCGTTTACGTTTGTCCTGCGGACACTAATGCCCACTTTTAGAAGAAGCCGCCTCTTCTCTCGACTCTGAACCTTTCAAGTATTTTTTCCCATTCAGCTCGGTCGAGCGCGCGCGCTAATTAAGGGAATGAAGGGATATGCGCTGTTAGAAAACGCAAAAGCTGAACAAAAAATGGTCATTCTGACTTTCTGGGAAACAAAAGAGGAGATGGACACGTTTTATGGACCTAACAACAAAGCTCTCGCCGAACTTCTCGAAAAATCAAAAGGCATGTTAGAGCTAATGCCAGAGCGAAACGATTACAAAGTAGTCAAATTGAAGATGTAGACGAAAGGCAAAACTCGATTGAGAGTGTAAGTTAGGACGCTTGCCTCCCACCCATTAGTGCACGCTAAAATAGACTCTCCACAGTTCTGATGTCTGATTGATCATAATTGTACGAAAAGGCTTTTATGGAAATTAATGTTTTCAATAAACAAAAGGTGCGACGTTATGGAACACAAATACCTAACCTACGAAAAAGCGTCCAGTTTCCTGATGCCAGAGGAAGAAAACATAGCTGTAATAACATTGAATAGGCCCGATGCCATGAACGCCTTGAGCAAAGGTCTGCTCGAAGAACTCGATAAAACACTCGAAGAGATAAGGAAGGACGATAAGATAAGAAGCGTCATCATAATTGGATCAGGCAGAGCTTTCAGCGCTGGAAACGATCTAAGTGAACCTGTAACAACCGAAGCTGAGATGAGAGCTCGAATGGAGTTAGGACAGAACGTTTTCGACAAGATAGAAACTTTCGATAAACCTACAATAGCAGCGATAAATGGATATGCACTTGGCGGAGGCCTCGAACTGGCAGCTGCTTGCGACATAAGAATTGCAGCAGACAATGCACAGCTTGGAAATCCTGAAGTTAACATAGGCTTAATCCCATCGTGGGGAGGATGCGTGCGAATTCCAAAACTCATTGGAAGAGCTAAGGCTGCCCAGATAATTCTGACGGGAGAACGAATCGACGCTAAAGAAGCTGAGAGAATAGGGCTCGTCAACAAGGTTGTTAAGCCAGACGAGTTGAAGTCAACGGCAATATACTCCGCTGGAACATTAGCAACAAGAGCACCAATAGCTATACGTTTAGCGAAAAATATACTTTCAAAGTCCATGGAAATCAACATGAAGGAAGGAAACAAAATGATGACTGAAGGCGGCGTAACCTGTTCAAAGTCTGAAGATATCGCAGAAGGCATCTCTGCGTTCTTTGAAAAAAGAACGCCGAAGTACAAGAATAAGTAGAGACTCTTCCATTTCTCCTTTTTTTATTCTCTCGGAATTATCGACAGATTGAGGACATATACTATTTATTCAGCTTCATTTTTACTTTAACCCATGGCAATAGCAAGCGGGATACGCGATTTGTGCAAGAACCCAGCAGCAATATTAAGCCATTATAGAGATTCCGGCGTTAAGGTCATCGGGTACACGTGCAGTTATGTTCCCGAAGAGTTAATAATTTCGGCTGGCCTGCAGCCCTACAGGATAACAAACATTGGAGCGGACGTGAGTGCTCTTACCCCGAGCTTTATATGTCCTTTTGCCAGCGCCACATTGGAAAACATGGTCAGACTTGAGGACTTCTTTGATGGATTCGTAGTAGCCCACACGTGTGATCCCATGTGGAGACTTTACGACATATTAAAGAAAAAAATCAGTAAACCTTTATTTCTCCTACGGGTGCCCCATAACACGGATAATGAGCTATCATTTGAGTTCTTCAAACTGGAGCTTATAAGATTTAAAAAATTCTTTGAGGAGAATTTTAAGGCAACGATTGATGAAAACGCGTTATTCAGTGCTACGAGATTGTGCAATGAAAACAGAAGTCTGCTCAAAAGTATTTACATGTTAAACGACAACGGCCACTTCATGATTAATGCACTTGATCGCTTTCCCCTCGTTCTAGCAAGCATGTGGATGCCAAAACCAGAAATCAATGCACAAATCAAAACTTTACACTTCAATGATAGCAAAAGCGATGGTAGTGTAAGGTTGCATTTAAACGGAACAAGCATTTATGATATGGATTTGATAAGGATAATAGGCGAGTCTGGCGGATTTGTCGCCTCTGATGACTTGTGCACAGGTTCGAGGTACTTTTGGAGCAATGTCGAAGAATCTGAAGATCCTATTTCAGCGTTAGCCTACAGATGCCTGAAGAGAACCCCTTGTCCGTCTCATGGACCTATTGAAGATAGACTTGAATACATAAACTTCATGATTAAAGAATTCAGGGCGCAAGGAGTAATAACGTTTGCTGAAAGGTTCTGCGACCCGATTTTGTATGATAGCGTGCACATAAGAAACATGCTTTCAAAAAATGGAGTTGCTACCACGTTAATAGATTATGAAAACGCAACGCAGGAGATTGGCAGAATCAAAACAAGAGTGGAAGCCTTCATCGAATCTATAGGTGGTTAGAATGAGTTCACAAAGAGAAAGAAGTCGGGTTCTTCAGGCAACGAGAAAGACAGGCGAGCTCATCTTGGAGTATTTTTCAAAGGCCTGGGATGCGAAGGCTCAAGGTAAGCCGATTGCTTGGATAACCGTGTTCACGCCTGTAGAGCTCCTCCGCGCCCTAGATATTTACCCGATAGCCCCTGAACACTTTGGTGCAATGTGCAGTGCTCGTGGTGTCGCATTGGGTTATTTTGAAGAAGCTGAAAAAAAGGGGTATTCCCAAAATTTATGCTCATATAGCCGATGCGGCTTGGGCTATGCTCTCAGCGGAATGAGCGGACTCATGCCTCCTCCCGACCTTTTAGTGACTTTTAGGAATTCGTGCGATGTTTATGTTAAATGGTGGCAGAGTCTCCATATGCACCTTGGGACACCACTGTTCGTAGGTGAAGCCCCTTACGTTTTAACCTTAGAGGACCTAGACAACTACGTTCTGGACTACGTCGTCAAACAGTTAGAGCAGCTCGTGAAAATAGTTGAGGAAAAATTTAGGCTAAGATTTGACATGGAAAGGTTTGTGAATATCATAAAGCTTTCGGACAGAGCGAGCGAGCTATGGCTTGAAACTTTGAAACTCAGAAGATCCAGGCCATGCCCCTTGGGAGGCAGAGACTCAGCTTCAGACATCTTTCCGCTTGTGATCATGCAAGGAACGGAAGAAGCCATTAGATTTTACGAGGAGCTTCTCGAAGAGGTTAAGAAAAAAGTTGCCAAGGCGGAAGGGATAATAGAGAATGAAAAGTTTAGGCTGCTGTTTGATGGAATATGGCTTTGGCACGCGTTTGATCTCATAAAGTACTTTGAGGATAGGGGAGCGGTTTTTGTGTATGAGCCCTATAGTGAAGCGTGGGCTCACAGGCTTGACGCATCCAAGCCGTTAGAAAGCCTAGCCAGAAAGGTTCTGGCCATGGGTTTGAACGTGGACATTGACTTGCGAATTGAAAGATTTTTAGAGAGCATTAAGGAGTTTCAAATAGATGGAGCTGTCTTATTCTCTAACAGAAGTTGCAAGTCTTGGTCGGCCCCGCAGCTGGTAACCGCAGATATCTTAAGCAAAAAGTTCAACATACCACACCTTCTGTTTGAAGCTGACATGGCTGATCCCAGGCAGTATGCCGAAGACCAAATCAAAAACAGAATTGACGCTTTTCTCGAAGTTTTAGGAGAAACCTAATGTACGTGGGGATAGACTCCGGAGCCTCGGCAACAAAAACCGTTATAATCAATAAAAATGGCGAAATTGTGTCATATGCAATAGTTCCCTCAGGAATCAACTTCAAACTTTCGTCTGAGGAAGCTCTAAGAAAGGCACTGGAATCCTCGCGCTTAAACTTGAAAGATATCTCATACGCTGTTTCGACGGGTTATGGAAGAGCCTTGGTGAATGCGAAATATGTCTCATCCGAGATAACATGCGTTTCCCGCGGTATCCATAAGCTGTTTCCATCAGTGAGGACCATTATAGATGTTGGTGGCCAAGACTCTAAAGCTGTCAGAATAGACGAAAATGGAAGAGTTTTGGATTTCGTTATGAACGACAAGTGTGCTGCGGGAACGGGAAGATTCCTTGAAGTCATGTCAAGCATTCTTGGAAAACCAATAGAAGAACTTAGCAGATTACACTTCAAGTCATCAAAACCGATTAAGATAAGCAGCACATGCACGGTCTTCGCTGAATCAGAGGTTATATCTCACATAAGTCAAGGATCCGAAATTGAAGATGCAATAGCAGGCCTTCACGAAGCAATAGCTGAGAGAATCTACAACATGTCCAGCAGAATAGGATTCGAAAAAGATTTAGCATTCACCGGAGGCGTTGCAAAAAACCAGGGGTTCGTCGATGCCCTAAGCAAGAAAATCGGCGTGGCTCCCACATTGCCAGAAGAACCACAAATAATCTGCGCCTTCGGGGCGGGACTTGCAGCCATCAAGAAACATAAGGAAAACGTTTAACGTTACCATTGTTGCTTCTGTTTTGTTTTGGAAGTATTTTTGGATCGCCGTTCAACAGTGGCTTATGCGTCCCCAGAAGGTGTGGATAAGGAAGGGATGAAAGGAAAAATCGCGCGCGACCTCTATGTGTAGGCAGAGAACCCTTTACCCAACATTGTATAACCGGATACTAGCTTCATCATCTCACTAGTGCCATCTGGGATTGTCATCATTCTTGCATCTCTGTAGTATCTTTCCAATGGTGATTCCTCTGAGAGCCCTAACCCGCCATGGATTTGCATTGCATCGTAGGTCACCGCCACGGCAGCCTCGCCTCCATAAACTTTAGCCATGCTCGAGAGTCTTCTAGCCTCTAGGCTTCCTTTGGCAATAGCGTTTATGGCCTTATATCCCAGAAGTCTTCCGGTCTCTATTAAAACGTTCATCTTGTAAAGCATTTCCTGAATGAGCTGGAATTTTCCAATAGGCTTACCAAATTGGACTCTTTCTTTGGCATATTTTGCCGAGGCTTCGAAGGCTGCCTGGGCTATTCCTACTGATGCCAATCCCATGCCAGTCCTTGGTAACGTCATAAGGGCTGTGAATGGTGACATTTGACCGAGTAAGCTCATCATTCCTTCCGATAGAGGCAAGAGCTCTCTGAGTTTAGGATCCGTGAAGGCTTTACTCATCATAAAACTCATCTCATTTTCTTTTGGAACTTTACAATCTTCGAAAAACATCTCTGCAGTGGGATCAGCCCTCCAACCTATTTTATGCAGTTCGTTTGTGTCAAACGGTGATGTTTCCTTCTCTACTAAGAAGAAGGACTCTGCTCCAGCGTTTATGTTCTTTGCACCGACAAAAGCTACGTCTGCAATCGTTCCATTGCTTATCCAGGTTTTCCTACCATTGATAACGTAGCAGTCTCCTTCTAATCTTGCTGTAGTTTGAAGGTTCGAAGTGTCGCATCCCGCTTCAGGTTCTGTCTCGGCGAAGCACCCTATGAATTCCGCCCTTTCCAACTTGGGCATCAGTCTGTTTTGCGTCTCTTCAGAAGCTAGCGGCACAAATATCGCCGGAATCATGCCCATGCCAAACAACGGCAATAAACTCGTCCACACCCTACCAACCTCTTCTGCCATTATTCCAAATATCACGGGATCCTCCGCGAACAGCGCCTTTGCACTCTCTGAATCGAGACCAACACCAATCTTCTTGAACTTCTTCATTATGTCTATTGCTTCTTCTTTCGTTAAAGGACCTTTTTTATCCCTTTCATCAGCTATCGGAGCAAACTCTTTTTCTAGGAACTCTCGTATGCTATCCTTAAACATCTTTTCTTCTTTTGTAAACTCAAAATCCGTTGCTATGACCCCCTTATTCTTACATCATTGAAGGTTAGGATTGAGCTATGTACATTCTTTAATAAACATTGTCTCTCTCAAATATGCGTAGCGCGCGCCACTGTTCAATATGAACGAATTAGAAACTCCACTTATAGTATCGCATACACATACAATGATTTATTTGCCTTCAGAGGAATAGGCGCCTCGGTTCTGCTTACCAGCCGTTTCTGTTCGAGGAGGTTTAAGTGTGCCGTTATTTCTCCGAGGGCCAAGTATTTTTGAAAGAGGGGAAACTCGTCCCAAGATTTGTAGTTGACATTCCAATGAACTTTGGAAGCTAACGCATACGCCGTCAGGTTCCCTACTCCAAGCCCATTCATGATTTCATTCAATCTTTGTTTATGATGATCTTTAAGTTGCTTAATCCTTTCATGATAGTTTGTAAAGGCTTCTTCATGGGCTGGCAAAACGACATCAACATCAAGTTTTTCTATTTTATCAAGACTGTTAAGATAGTCCGTCAGTGGATCCGTGTTTTCCACAAACTGGGCTATGTGTGGGGTAATGGTAGGCAGAAGATGATCTCCCGAAAAAAGAATTTTCAATACCGGCTCATACAGGCATATGTGGCCTGGAGAATGACCCGGAGTCCATATAACCTGAAAGTTATAATCGCCGACTGATATCTCCTGACCATCCTCCAACGGACGGGCCGTCGTTGCTAGTTCTTGATAGGCTTGTGGGGTGAAGAAGGCAGGATGGAACCTTTGCAGGTTCATTGCAATTGAGGAAGGTGCCCCATTGACCTCAAGAAAGGTCTCCATGCTTTCCTTGTATTCTTCAAATTCTGTTGACATGAGCTTTGACAATTCCGCTTCGACACGGTGTATTGAAAGTTTGACATTCTTTGAGGCTTCTCTGAAGCGTGGAATCAGACCTACATGATCCACGTGAAAATGGGTTAGCAAAATCTCAGTCAACTCTTGAGGCTTTATTCCACCTTCTGAAAGTCCCTTAAGCAGGGACTGAAAAGCTTGAGGAAAATTCAGTCCGGTGTCAATCAGGAGGTTTTTTTTGTCCGACTTTATCAGGTAAGAATTCAGGTGTCCAAGTGGGTTGTGGGGCAATGGCACCCATATTTTAAATATGCTCGGGAAGACCTCTTTACTCACAAATATCCATTCCAGCTCGATTTAATAGTTTTGAGAAAATCATAGGTGCCTTACGCATAGGAATCACAGGTTGAGAATTTTCGCCGCATTTAGACCAAGGATATTCTTTTTTTCGTCCTCGGTCAAATACTTGCACGTTTTTATGACTTCTACTTCGTATTCCATGTTGGTTCCCCACACTACGGGAAAGTCAGAGCCGTAAAGAAGCCTGTCTAGGCCGACTTCTTCTCTTATTCTTTCCAAGTTTTTTTCTGCGTAGATGAAACTTGAGACTGCTGCTGAATCAAAATATACATTATCAAAATTTTTTCCCAGCTCGAACGCTTCTTCAAACCATATGCCGGGCTTATGTGCGCTGTAGCTTCCGGTGTGAGCTAAAACAATAACCGGGTGGTATCTTTCCAGAATAGGCTTTAGGTATTTTGGGTTGGCATCTTCAGATATTTCTGGGATTTCCCATGGTCCCGGATCGCAACCGGTGTGATAGAGAAGAACTTTTTTGTTTTCTTCGCAGTATTCACAAATTCTATCAAAGTTCTTGTTCTCGGTTGGAGAGAAGAGTTGGAGGGTTGGAAGCATTTTTATTCCCTTGAACCCGAGGGTGCTTATCTCCTCGAGTTTTTCCTCCACATAATCTTTATCTTTATTTGGGTTGACGGAACCAAACCCAATAAACTTGTCTGGATTCCTTTTCACCATATCCGCTATTTCCTGGTTTGAGCTTTTAAGCTCTGGATAGTAGGCGATTAAATCTTGAAAGAATTGTTTTATCTCGTCTTCTATGGATGCAAATCTAGAGGCACGGAAGCCCAAGAGCGATTCCATATGCCGCTGTCTTAGTCTACTTTTAATCTCTGGCTTTTCCAAGTCTGATGGATCCGTATCGACGGCCAGCAAAACTGCGTAGTTCACACAGGCTCTTTTCATCTCATTCAAGATTTCGGTTTCGTGGAGGAAGGGGTGGACGTGAACGTCTACTATCAATTCTTTCTCAACTTTTAATAAAAAGAAGATGGAAGTATTTTAAATTGTATCGTGGGCTTGATGCTAGGGGAGAGGCAGATTCAAGTCTCTGTAACTTTCTCTGGCGACTATGTACCTTTGAATTTCACCGGTTCCCTCTATTATGTCCATGATTCGGGCATCACGGTAAAACCGCTCGAGATCTGAATCGACGTATCCGTAGCCTCCGTGGATTTGCATCACTTCGTCTGTAACTTCTATAGCGGTTCTAGCTGCATACGCCTTTGCCATAGAAGCATATTTGGTGATTGCTTTCGTGTCACCTTTTTTATGATCTATAAACCAAGCTGTTCTGTATGTTAGCAGTCTTGCGGCTTCTATTTTCATGGCCATTTCAGCTACTTTCCATTGTGTGAACTGGAATCTGTGTATTGGCGTGAAGAATTGTTCCCTCTCAGTGGAGTATTTTAAAGCGCGTTCAAAGGCTCCTTGAGCTATTCCTACTGCTCCAGCGGCGATGGGTGTCCTGCTGAAATCGAAGTATGACATTATTTGGTGAAACCCTTTGTTTTCTTGACCAAGAAGATTGCTCAGCGGTACTCGAGCATCACTGAATGATTGTTCTGCTTGTGGCGATCCCCTCATTCCCATTTTTGGCTTTAATGGTGTAGTCTCGAATCCTGTTGTTCCCTTTTCTACTATGATTTGGGTAACACCCCTATGTGGTGGAGAAGCGTTGGGGTCTGTTTGGCAGCAAACTATGGTGAATTCTGCGATGTCACCACATGTGATGAACGTCTTGGTACCGTTGATCTTCCAGCTGTCTCCATCTTTTACTGCGGTTGTGTCCAACCCTGTTCCTCCAGCGTCAGAGCCATGCTTAGGTTCGGTGAGGGCCATTGCACACGCTATCTCGCCTTTTATTATTCTGGGAAGGTACTTTTCCTTCTGTTGCTCAGTGCCATACAGCTCAAGTAATTCAGCGAAACCAACACCGCTTAATAGTCCAGCAAGCGTAGAATCTACCCTGTTAAACTCTTCCGATATTATGCAATCTTCGATGCAACCAAGTCCTTGTCCCCCATATTTTTCAGGAAGGCTTGCACCGATGAAGCCTAGCTTCGCAGCTTTTCTGTAGAAGTCCCATGGAAACTCGTAGTTTTGATCGTGTTCCCTTCCTTTTTCAGACGTGAACTCCTTCTCTGCAAATTCGCGGGCTGCCCTTTTGATTTCCATTTGTTCTTTTGAGAATTCAAACTCCATTTTTACACCTCAGTTCTTGCGTATTTTGCGGTACTTCATGTACTTGAACTTTTTCCTATAGCACTGTGGTCTTTGATGTTCTAGAAGCGCTATTCGATCACCCGATTAGTTTAATGCATGTGCCAGATGCGCACGCTGTCTGCGCGCGATTTGGGCCAATCATAAACTGTGTGACGCTGGAAAAAAGGAGGTTGATGTGGGAAGGATTGTCCTATTTTTTGTACGTGTAGAAGCCTTTTCCTGTTTTTGTTCCGAGCTCGCCTTTCTTAACCATCTGCTCCAGGAGTTGGCTTGGCTTATAGAACACTCCATATTTGGCTTCGATGTCTCTCAGCTTTGACAGTATGAGGTCTATGCCTAGTGTGTCGGCGAGGTCTAGAACGCCTATGGGCATGTTAAAGCCTAGCTTCAGGGTTTTGTCTATATCTTCAGGCGTAGCTACGTCATTTCTTATGAGTTCTGCAGCCATGTTGACCATTTCGTAAGTCTGGGTCATTGAATCGAATTTTTCAGCCTTCTCTGGGGATATCTGTGGCATAGCCCACTTTCCTTTCTCCGGGTACGTATAGAATCCCTTTCCCGTCTTTACTCCAAGCTCACCCTTTTTAATCTTCTCTTCTATCAACGGTGATACCTTGAAGTTTGGCTCTTTTTCTTCCATGAACTTCGCGACGTGGTAGCCTATGTCTAGGCCAGTGAAATCCATTAGCCCGAAGGTACCCATTGGCATCCCGGTTTTGTATATTGCTGCTGCATCGACTTCTTCGATTGTGCAATCTCCTTTGTAAACCATCCACATGACAAGGTTTGTGGCGGCTATGGTTATTCTGTTCGCTATGAAGCCTGGGACGTCCTTTTTGCATAGTACTGGTTCTTTTCCGAATTTCTTTGCCAAGTCTATTGTGACATCGCGAGTGTCACCGCTTGTTTTTTGCCCCATTATGACTTCTACGAGACGCATGAGCTGTGCCGGATTGAAAAAGTGCATGCCTACGACTTTTTGTGGGCGGTTTGTTGCAGCTGCAATTTCTGTTATTAGAAGTGCGCTTGTGTTTGTGGCCAATATTGCATGTGGCGGTGCGTAGCTGTCAATTTCTTTGAATATTTGCTGCTTCAACTTTAGGATCTCTGGAGCTGCTTCAATCACAAAATCAACGTTTTCTACTGCTTCTTTCAACGGGACAATAGTCTTTATCCTTTTCAATGCCTTGTCCCCGTCAGCTGGGGATATCCTTCCTTTCTCAATGAGCTTGCCTATGCTCCATCTGATGTTTTTCATGCCTCCCGCAAGAAATTCCTCACTTATGTCTCTCATGTTCACATCGAAACCAGCTACTGCCGCAACTTGTGCTATTCCGTGTCCCATGGCCCCAGCGCCCATTACAGCGATTCTCTTTATTTCCATATTAAGTCACCATTTTATGAACAGACAATAAACGTCGGCTCCTTTAAAACATTTTTCATCGGTTCTAATATTCTGATTATAGGCGCGCGCTACGGCAAAAGTATGTTGTTTCTAATCCGAGAGCGTCTGAAGCGCGCAACACATAGGGTACGATGACCTAGAAAGGTGTCGAAACATCATCCGTGAGTCAACAAACTGTCATGTGAGACGTCGCTGATAGCGCGCGCGCACCGCAACAGAAACTGACGTAGACAACGCTCTGAAGTTCGGATACGGTTTCCCCATCGGACCTTTCGAATTGCGCAGATTCCTAGCTGAACGCGGAGGAGAACCAAGAAGAGCGGTTTTCAAAGTTTAACCCCTGTTTTCCTTTTTTCTTCTCAACACTGCAAGAGAGGAGAATTGTATACGGCGATCAAGCAACTTGAAAAGTACATTTCTCTTGCATCGTAGCTCCCTGGCCGCGAGAGATGTTAACTAAAGAAGGCTCGCAAATCCACTAAGAGGCTTCGTAGAACGGTTACTTCGCTGCTTTCCTCTTTTCCAACGCATATATATTCACTACGCGCTATCAATTCGACAAGGAGACAAGATCATGATAGAAAACGACTTCTTAAGCAATGAGCAGGAAATCAGACTCAGAGGAGAAGTTAAGGATTTTGTGAAAACTGTCGATCCAGAGCTCCTCAGAAAGATGGACAGAAACGAGATAGAATATCCTTTCGAGTTTCTCCATGAGGCTGCAAAAAGGAAACTGCTGGGACTTCGTTTTCCGAAAGAATACGGGGGAAGGGAGATGACGTGGACCGCTGAGATGACGTCTCTGGAAGAAATCGGTGTGCTGGGAATGGGTTTGGGGTGCAGCTACGCGATGGTCAGCATTGTTGGCGAGGCCCTAAATCGTTTCGGTACTGAATGGCAAAAGCGAGAGTTTCTCAGACCCATAATCAGGGGAGAAAAACTCTCTGCCGAAGGCCTAACCGAACCCAGAGGGGGAAGCGACTTCTTTGGAACTACGACAAAAGCAGAAAGAAAAGGGAAAAAATGGATTGTAAACGGAGAAAAAAGATTCATTGCAGGCGGCAAGGCCGCAGACTTCTACTTGATCTATGCCAGAACTGATATGAAGGCACCAGGACACAAAGCCTTGACAGCATTCATAATCGAAAAAAACATGGGTGTAAAAGTGGAAGAGGTCTACAACCTCCTAGGCTTCAGAGGTATGGGAACGGCTAGGATAGCGTTCGAAAACGTTGAGGTGCCCGACGAGTACAGGGTGGGGGCATTGAACAGCGGATCAGTTTTGTTCAATCACATGATGGTTCCCGAGAGGTTAACGTCCGCGACAGGAGCCGTAGGAACAGCCAGAACAGCCTTGGAAATTGCGACAAAATACTCAACAAGGAGGAAGGCGTTCGGAATGCCCATACGCAGTTTCCAAGACATCAGCTTCAAGATTGCTGAGAGCATCGCGAAACTGGATGCTGCAAGGGCCCTGGTCTACACGGCCGCTAGGGCCGCGGACGCTGCAGAAAAAGACTCCCACATAGATCCGCGACGTCTAGTAAGCGAAGCAAAATGCTTTGCGACAAACATAAGCTGGGAAACTGTCAACGTCGCCATGCAGATTATGGGAGGAATAGGTTACACTCAGGTCTATCCGATTGAGAGGCTCCTTAGAGATATGAGGTTGGCGCCGATTTGGACGGGCAGCAACGAGATAATGAAACTGCTTGTACAGCATGAAGTCTACAAAATGATGGAACTGCCCCTTAGGGATAGAGATGTAGAGATGGACGCTATGGAATGGGACAAGAAAGTTGAGAAAGTCTACGAATGAGAATCCTCTCATCTATTCTTCGTTCAAGAAACTGCTGTACTTGCTAGCTCTTTTCCTAATCTCTTCTCTTTCTTTCAAGAATCTTGGTCCAGAAGGCAGAATTGCCAGAGAGAAGCTCGTCAGCAGGGCCTCCTCATTCCAGCGATGACTCTTTAGACTTTCCGGGTCAAAGACGAATTTTGTCTTCTCATTCACTGTCTTGAACTCAGCCTTGGCTTGGCAAAGTGCACAGACAAATGTTCCGTTTTCTACTGAGAATAGGTTTTGATGGCAGACAGGACACACACCTTGCTCCCCAACGTACATTCTCTTCTCGGATGGTTTGCTGGCTGCTTCAAAGACGTTAAAGCCGACCCTCTTTGCCCTTTCCATGGCCTGGTCATTCAGCAAAATCTCGCCTGGACCTTGAGCATAGAACATTACTTGATCGATTATTCTAACGCCACTGGTTAGCATGAAAACGTTAAGCATCGGCAAGGTGAAGGGCTCCCATCCTCGCACTCCGGAGACACCCATTATGGCTCCTATCTTGCCTCGGTGCTGAGTTGTTCCAGCATGAAAGGCAATGTTACGGTCGATTATCATTTTTATTATTCCAGCAGCGCCTAAGAGATATGTTGGAGCCCCAAGTATCATAGCGTCACTTTTAATCAACTTGTCCCAAAACGTGTGCCACCCGTCTCGGATGCGACATTCTTCTTGCTTGAAGGCACACGCCATGCAACCCTTGCAAGACTCTATATCAAGGTCCGTAAGCCGCAGTACGTCGACTTCGGCCCCAAGACGTCGACCCTCCATTAAAGCCTCTTTCACCAAAACTTCACTGTTCCCCAGTTTTCGATAACTTCCTATTAGTCCAAGAATCCTCATGTAGCTTCAATCCTAGATGCGATAATGACTTTATTTCGGGTTTATAAACATTCAAGAAGCGCGCGCTGACTAAAAACATAGCGCTTGTGGTTTATCCGCATCGTTTAAATAGCCGCTCGCAGATAGAAAGCTGATTCTTACATCAGTAGGAGAATGGGAATATATGTGGAAAAACGCCATTATCGCGGTCCTTTCTATCATATTCTTATCTTCTGCGTTTCCTCTTCACCAGGCAATGGGACAGCCGACGGTAACCCCTAGCATCCAACTGTCGGCAACTTCTGTTCTCAACCAAGGTGTCACTTTCTCGACAAACATAACCATATCGAACGTGACCGATCTGAAAGCTTGGGCAGTCAGCTTGTACTACAAGTCCTCAGTTCTGAATGGAACAAATGTCGACGAAGGGCCCTTTCTCAAGGCAGAGGGCGTCAGCACATACTTGATTGTATCCAATTTCACAGACAACTACAACTCTACCCATGGATACATGTACGTCTCCTGTACTCGCTTGGGTGTGGCAGTAGCAGGAGTAAACGGCAGCGGAACCCTAGCGACACTAACATTCAAGGCCGTAGGTACTGGGTCCGACGTATTGCAATTCGACACAACCGGGCCCTTGAGTACAGAGCTCTATGACTCAAGTGGAAACTCGATGGCCTTCATTGACGAGTTTCCATCACTAGCTATCCTACCGTTGTTTATGATAGCCACACTTGTTTCTCTGGTAGCATTCAGAAGATTGAAAGTGACCCGCGCCAAGCCGAAGCAGTAGTTGCGCGCCAGCCCTGCGTGCGTTGCCAGTTTTCTCAGTGAATTCTTTCTGCTTCGACTCTGATAAAGGCGTCTCGAGGAGTCATCTCTGGAATTTCGTCTTCAACTTTCACGCGCGCGAAAAGAATTGGACAGGCACGGGGAGTCATAAGGGGATGAACTCGTAGGTTATGAAGCCTTCAGGTTCTCTTTTCGTAGTTGTTAGGCGTACCTTCATGTTCGGCTTTATTTTCGCAGGATCGTCTATTTTCAGCCAAGCCAAAACCCTCACGCCTTCATTCATCTTGGCGATGCCGACTACGTAGTCTTTATAGTGGGTGTAGGTTGAAGGTTTGACGAATATCACAGTGCATGTTAGAAGCTCCCCTTCACCGTTTAGGGGTATCCAATCCATGCTTGATTCTAGGCATTTCGGACAATCAGCTTGGGGCGGGAAGAATTTTTGGCCGCATTTTTTACATTGGGTCATGTAGATTTTGCCCTCTTTCAGTCCTTCAAAGAACTTCTGCACTTTGGCGACGCCGAACTGAAATCTCAAGGGCAGTTCGCGCATGCTAATGTAAAGTGGTAGTTTTGTCTTCGTTTCTTCACATATGGGTAGGCCTTTTTCCGTAATGGATCTTTTTGCGTTTTCACTCAGGTCAGACATAAACTTCCCCCTAAGTGTGCGGTTTTTCCAGTGAGAGTGTGGTCACGTATGCGTAATGGCCTGTTCCACCGATGTTGTGGGCTAATGCTCTTCCCTTCCTGATGGTTGCTTGGGCTTCTGGGCTGGCATATTTCCCATATTCTTGGCGGAGTTGTTTGGTCAAGCTGTAGAACATGGAGCATCCAGTGGCGCCTATCGGATGCCCTTTGGCCTTCAAGCCTCCGTCGATATTTACCGGTATGAGTCCCCCGTTGTAGGTTTGTTTTTCTCTCACAAGTTTCGGTGCTTCTCCTCTCTTGCACAAACCTAGATCTTCATAGGCCATGAGCTCTGCTATCGTGAAGCAGTCATGCACGCATGCAACATCAAATTGTTTAGCAGCAGTGTCAAAGTCTACGCCAGTTCTCTTGTAGGCTTGTTTTGCAGCCTCTGTGGCTGACTCTAAACCTGAGTATTCGAGCTTCGAAAACATGTCTCTCTTACTTAGATTAATGGTCCCTGTCGAGACTCCTATGCCGCTTATCCACACTGGTGTGTCTGTGATTTTTTTGGCAACATCTTCGCTCGCCAGTATTAACGCAGCTGAACCGTCAGTCAATGGACAACAATCAAAGAGTTTCAGTGGCCAGGCGACGTATCTGGACTGCATAGCAGCGTCAACCGTTATTTTTTGTCTGAACTGGGCCTTCGGATTCATCGATGCGTAATAATGGCTTTTCACGGCTATCTCTGCCAGATCCTCTTCCTTCAAACCGTATTTCCACATGTAACCTGTGGCGTGCATGGCGTAGTATCCGGGGAAAGTCATGCCGAAGTTTTCGAATTCCCAGAAATAGTTTCCGGCTCTTCCGATGAGTTCTATCTGGACTGGCGTTGGGGATTCAAACATTTTTTCTACGCCCAAGACCAGCACGAGTTCGGAGTGTCCGCTCGCTATGAAGTTGTAGCCCACAGCCAGGGCGGCACTGCCTGTCGCGCATGCTGCCTCAACTCTCATACTTCCTTTGGGTAGCGTGCCACAGTATTCTGAGCAGATGGCGGCGGGTAGGGATTCAGCGCTCCATCCGCCAGCGCATCCAACCACAAAAAAATCCATATCCTTTGCCTGGAGATTGGCATCTTTTAGTGCTTCTCTGACGGACTCCCACGCAAGCTCATCAATTCTGAGGTCAAACCTGTTTCCGAACTTGCTGTGACCTGCGCCAACGATTGCTACGTCACGCAACTCAGACACATCCTCTAGCGAAAATCCCGTTCGAACTAGACTGAGTTAGCAAACGTTTGCACAATTTATTTCTTTCGGTATATGAACAGACCTCAGGAACTTGTTGGTTTTAAGCCAGGGTTTCACAACTCAAGCTTTTTATTTAGCTTTAGATTCATTTAGCTTGCAGTGATTGGCATGATATCTTCGCAAGAGTATGTCGCGAAGCTTCGTAAAATGAGGAAAAACGTGTACATGAACGGAGTACTTGTTGAGCGCGACGATCCCGAACTCTTGCCGTCCGTGAGGGTGCTCTCAAAAACCTTCGACCTTGCGGAAGATCCCAGTTTTAAGGATTTGATCACAACAACTTCGCACTTGACAGGCGAAACCATAAACCGCTTTACGAATGTGAACAGAAGCGCTGATGATTTGTTGAAGAAACAGAGGATGATAAGGAAGGCTTGTCATCTCACAGGTGGCTGTATCCAACGGTGCATGGGTTGCGATGCAGTAAATGCGCTTCATTTCGTAACGCACGAGGTCGATAAGGCATATGGCACTGAGTACCATAAGAGATTCTTGAAGTATTTGGGATATTTCCAGAAAAATGATTTGACTGCCGCGGCGGCACAGACAGACGTTAAGGGAAATAGGAGCCTCAGACCGGGCGAACAGAAGGATCCCGACCTTTACGTGCACGTAGTGGAGAAACGTAAGGACGGTATAGTTGTAAGAGGAGCCAAGAACCACATAACTATGGCGTCTGCTGCCGACGACATAATTTGTGTACCCACCAGAGCCATGAGGGAAGAGGATGCTGATTATGCTGTTGCTTTCGCTGTACCGGCGGATAGCGAGGGAGTCAAGCTTATCACTCACGTGTCGAACCCACGACCCAGGAAAGTGTATAAAGCTCCGATAGCTGATTTTGGGGTCGCGGATTCCTTTGTGATTTTTGATGACCTCTTTGTTCCTTGGGAGCGCGTGTTCATGTGCGGTGAATCGCCATTTGCAGCATTATTGGCCCACGGCTTTGCCTTGTACCATAGGCACAGCTACACGGGATGCAAGCCCGCCTTAACAGACATAGTGACCGGGGCTTCAGCCCTTGTCGCCGAATATCAGGGGATAGCCGATAAACCTCACGTCAGGTCAAAGCTGGCTCATCTTTCATCCGTGGCAGAGCTCGTGTACGCAGCTGGCATTGCCTCAGCTGTCGAGGGACAACAGCATGAATCTGGCAGTTTCATCCCAAACACTGTGTACGCGAACGTTGGCAGGCGACACGCTGGCATGAATATCTACCATGAATCCGAAATACTTGCGGATCTAGCTGGAGGATTACCGGCAACCCTTCCATTCGAAGAAGACTTTGTCAATCCTGAGACTAAGCGTTTTCTTGAAAAATACATCATGAGGAAAGAAGACATCTCGCCAGATAATATTCAGCTTTGCTTCCGTCTCCTTTCAGATATGTTATGCTCGTCTTTAGGAGGAGCTACAGCCGTCGCAGGGGTCCATGGGGGAGGCTCGCCGATAATGGAGGAGATAGCTATCGCCGCCACGTACGACTTTGGCGAAAAGAAAAAAGTAGCAAAATACTTGGCCGGCATCGAAAGTTAGCGCGCGCTAGAAGTGGTTGAACAAATGTTCGCAGAACTCTCTTCCTTTTTTGGTCCGATATGTTGTTCACCAAAGTGAGTTCGCAATATAAATCTATGATTGCTGTTTATGTCTGATGTGAAGCAGACAGGTCCAAGGTGAGAACATGAGAGAGGTAGCGATTATCGGAGCCGGGCAGAGCAAATTTGGGGTCTTCATTGATAGGGGTGCAAAGGAGCTTTTTGTGGAGGCATTTGAGGAGGCTTTAAGCAGTGTTGACAACGGCATAGAATCAAGAGAGATTCAAGAAATCTATGTAGGAAACCTCGGCGTCGGCGGCGGACAGCTGGGCAATTTTGCTTCGATGATAGCGGACTATGCAGGACTTGCGGGGATTCCTGCTGTCAGAATCGAGAATGCTTGTGCTTCAAGTGGTTTTGCTTTCAGGGCTGCCGTCCTTGCTGTCCAATCTGGAACATGCGACATTGCAGTTGCCGGAGGGATAGAGAAAATGAATGATTTACCTCGCGAACGGTTGAGATACTGGTTGGGTGTATCTGGAGACACGGAATGGGAACGTTTGGCTGGAATGACCTTTGCGGGAGTCTACGCTCTTATGGCTGTGCGGCACATGCATCAATACGGTACAAAGAGAGAACATTTGGGAATGGTCGCAGTGAAAAATCACAAGAATGGTGCAGATAATCCTAAGGCACATTTTCAAAGAACAATCACGTTGGAACAAGCGTTGAACTCTGCGATGGTAGCATATCCGTTGACTCTGTTTGATTGCTGTCCAATAACAGATGGTGCGTCGGCTGCTATCGTATGTAGAGCTGACTTAGCCAGGAAGTATACAGACACTCCAATATACGTGCTCGGTCACGGAGCAAGCACTGACAGGTTGGGTCTGTTCGAAAGGGAGGACTTCACTGCGCTTGCCGCCACAACAATGGCAGCTGAACAAGCCTACAAGATGGCAAAGATTCAACCTAAAGATGTGAATCTCGCGGAAGCCCACGACTGCTTCACAATTGCCGAGATTATGGCATGTGAGGACCTAGGTTTCTGCAAAAAGGGTGAAGGAGGAAAGCTAATAGAATCTGGACAGACTCAGATCGGAGGGAGGATTCCTGTGAATCCCAGCGGAGGATTGAAATCGAAAGGACATCCGATTGGGGCCACAGGAACTGGACAGGTGTATGAAATCTTTAAGCAGTTGCGAGGACAAGTCGTAAAACCTTCGAGGCAAGTTTCAGGTGCCGAAATTGGGTTGACACATAACGTTGGCGGTTCAGGAGGAACTGCTGTCGTTCACATCTTGAGTGTAGGTGAGAAGAAATGAATTCCGGAGTAGTTGGATACGGCGCGTACATTCCTCGGTTCAGAATCAAATGGGACGAGTATGTGAAGGCATGGGGCAGCTTCAGTCCTAGGGGCGTCGAGGAAAAGGCGGTTGCAGGGCTTGATGAGGATGTGGTGACGATGGCCGTTGAATCCTCAGTTGGTGCCCTTAAGTGCGCGGGGATCGGTTCGAATCAGTTGAACGGCATGTTTTTCGCCTCAACATCTGCCCTTTATGCAGAGAAATTGTCGTCCAGCACCATAGTTGCCTCACTGGACGGCCCTTCAGAGATTTTTCTTGCCGACCTCGGTTTCTCAACAAAGGCTGGAACTGCCGCATTGCTGTCCTGTTTGGACTTCGTTTCGTCGGGTAGAGGCGACTTAGGCTTGGTCGGCGCATCAGATATGTCGCAGGCCATGCCAAGCGATTCCGTTGAACATGGATTGGGAGCCGGATCTGCATCGTTTGTCATCGGAAGGAACGATTTGGTGGCCAATGTAGAGGGGGCTTACTGCTCCAGCCTTGAGATCATCGGGGAGCGATATAGAAGGCATGGGGAGCGTTTTCTTAAAGACTCTGGCATTGGAGCATACACGGAACAGGCCTTCAATCAGGCCTTAACCATTAGCGTAACAGGTCTTCTCACGAATCTAGGACTGAATGCAGAGGAATTCGCCTACGCAATCTTCCAGCAGTTCGACGGAAGAACCGCGTATGACATAGGTAGAAAACTGGGATTCAAAGACCGCCAGATATCACCGTCTATGACTGTAACTAAGATAGGCGATTCAGGTTCTGCCTCTCCTCTCATAGGTCTATGCGCTGTGCTGGACATAGCAAGACCAGGAGATAGAATTCTTGTCGCCTCATACGGATCTGGCTCTGGTAGCGATGCGATAAGCCTAGTCGCAACCGACCAATTGGTGGAAAGGAGAAACAAGGCTCCTATGGTAGAGAGCTACCTGACACAGAAAGAATACATCGACTACCTAACCTACCTTAAGTTCAGAAGAATGTTAGGAGCATGATAACAGGAGGGAGATGAATGGCATACATATCAATTCCAACATACTGGAAGACTCTTCCTCAAAGGTACAGCTTGATAGGATCGAGATGCAAAAGCTGTGGAACCATAAACTTTCCTCCAAGAGATATCTGCATTGGTTGCGGCAAGAAGGCAGAATATGAAACTATACGACTGAAAGGTCAAGGCAAAATATATTCATACACAATCATTTGCGCGGGAGGAGCTCCACCCGAGTTTTCCGAACAAGAGAGGCTTGGAGGATCCTTCGGAGTTGCCGTAATCGAGCTTGAAGAAGGCCCCAGAATAGTGGCCCAGATGACAGATTGCAAGCCTAGTGAACTTGGCATAGACATGAAAGTTGAGGCAGTGTTTAGGCGTCTCTACGAAGATGATGATGTAATTCGATACGGCATCAAGTTCAGACCGATAAGAGCTCAAGGATTAAACGCAGAAACACGCCCACACGGAGTATTCTTGTAAAGGCACTGAAACCGTTGGGAAAAAGTGATGCAGCTTCCCCATTATCCTGACTTCTAACTGCAAACTCTGAATATAGAACGCCAAGCAGGTGCCGCTGCCAGTCTTTCTGCTTTCTTTAGCTAGGGCTCTCCGTTGTTTCGTCATGCTCACGAATTCACTATAAAGCTCTTCGTTCATTCCAAGTTACTCTATGGGAATGACATCTTTTTCGCTAATAGCTTTCTTGGCCAATAGGTGTGTGAGGCTAGTAAAGTTCAAAAGAGCGCGCTAGGAATAAAGGGCATGTAGTAACGTTATATGTGGAACTTCAATGGGTAAGCTGTTTGAGCCAATTAAAATCGGCACTATGAAACTGAAGAACAGGATAGTTATGCCGGCTATGGATACAAACTATTCATCCGAAGATGGCTTTGTAACTAGGCGTCTAGTGAATTATCATGTGGAAAGGGCGAAGGGCGGCGTGGGTTTGATAATTGTTGAGGGAGCCTACGTAGAGCCTAGAGGTAAGGGCAGCGTCATGCAGTTAGGCGTGGACCATGAGAACAAGATTCCTGGGTTGAAGGAGTTGGCCACTGCGATACAGGCAAAAGGTGCTAGGGCAGCGCTCCAATTGTTCCACGGTGGCAGACAATCTCACTCCTCGATTATTGGAACCCAACCGGTGTCAGCCTCGGAAGTTTTTTGTCGAATGACACAGGAAACTCCTAGGGTCTTGACTGTTGAAGAAATCCAGAATGTCATAGAAGCCTTTGCTGAGGGGGCTAGAAGAACTAAGGCTACTGGATTCGATGCTGTGGAAATTCACGGGGCCCATGGATACCTAATAAATCAGTTTCTGTCTCCTCTCACAAACAAAAGAACCGACAAATACGGCGGAGACGTAAAGGGCAGAACAAGATTTCTCCTCGAAATTCTAGAGCTCACCAGAGACAAAGTGGGCAGTGATTATCCCATCCTTTGCAGAATCAACGGAGACGACTACATCGAAGGGGGGCTTACCTTAGAAGAAACAAAGAGGATTGCCCAGATGCTGGAAGCCGTAGGTGTAGATGCCCTACACATATCTGGAGGTATCTACGATTCACCTGTGCCAGTTACAACCGGTCCTATGGCCCTTCCTCGAGGCAACATGGTGCACTTGGCTGCGGGGATAAAGAAGGTCGTTAATGTTCCAGTTATTGCCGTTGGGAGAATCAACGATCCGGAACTGGCCGAAACAATCTTGCAGGAAGGGAAAGCTGATCTAGTCTCTATGGGAAGAGCCTTGCTGGCGGACCCTGAACTGCCGATGAAGGCAGCCGCCGGAGCGCTAGATGACATTAGAAAATGTACGGCCTGCGATGAGTGCATAGCCAGATTATTCTTCAACGAAAACATCGCTTGTTCCGTGAATGCTGCCTTGGGAAGGGAAGAGGAGTATACGATTAGGAAGGCAAAGGTTTCGAAGAGAATTCTTGTGGTTGGGGGAGGGCCGGCGGGCTTGGAGGCGGCTAGAGTCTCAGCATCTAGGGGGCACAGTGTTGTCTTGTACGAGAAAAGTGATAGATTGGGAGGACAACTGAATCTGGCTGTTGTTCCGCCTCACAAGGAAGAAATGAAAAGTGTAGTACCATATCTTGAAAGCCAAATTCGCAAACTTGGAGTGAAAGTTGTGCTGGGAGAAGAAGTTACTCCTCTGCTGGTTGAAAAAATCAATCCCGACGTGGTGTTTGTTGCCGCCGGATCGGTTCCAACCATTCCGGAAATTCCTGGAGGTAAGGGAAAGAACGTGGTTACCGCTAACGATGTGCTCGCTGGTAGGGCATCGGTTAAGGAAAGAGTTGTTGTAGTCGGTGGTGGAATGATTGGCGCCGAAACAGCGGAGTTCTTGGCTGAAAAGGGCAGGAGGGTGACGATTTTGGAGATGTTGGGGAGAATAGGCATGGATATGGTTCCTATGGTTATATCTTTGTTGTACCCGAGGCTCAAGAAACTCGGTGTTGTCACGATTACCAACGCTAAGGTTGAGGAAATAATGGACGATGGCGTAGTCTACGAAAAAAATGGAGAGAAACAAACTGCAGAAGCTGATAGTGTAGTCCTCGCAGTGGGATCAAAACCGAGTGTAAGCCTGATGAATGCCCTCAAAGGCAAAGTCTCAGAACTCTACGCTATAGGAAATGCCAAAGAACCATGCAACGTACTAGAGGCAATCCATGAAGGTTCCCGACTGGCCCGAGAAGCATAGCCTGAGTAGGCATTAAATGGGCGAAAGATTTTTGGGTTCGCAGCCACCAAATATCGTTTTTGTGGTGAATTACATGAAGGTTGAGGACGTTAAGAAAGTTGGAGTTCTTGGCACAGGAGTGATGGGAAGCGGAATAGCTCAGACTTTTGCAACCTTTGGCTTCGATGTCATTATCAAAAGCAGACGCGAAGCCGGGCTCAAGGGGGCAATGAATGAGATTGTAGAAGGTAAATATGGACTCAAGAGGGGAGTTGGCAGGGGTAAGATAACCCAAGAGCAGATGGACAGAGCGATTAAGAGGATTAAACTGACAACCGACATGAATGAGTTCTGCAGAAATGTTGACATGATCACTGAATGCGCCCCTGATGACCTAAATCTAAAAATAAAATTCTTCGCCGAATTGGACAAGAAGTGTTCCAAACACACTATTCTGGCAACCACCAGCTCTGGATTGAGCATCACAGCCCTCGCAGGGGCAACCCAAAGGCCTGACAAAGTTATTGGTACTCACTGGTTCAATCCTCCACCGGTAAACCCGGGTCCCGGGGGAGTGGGGGCGGTGGAAGTCATCAGAGCTCCTGACACTTCAGATAAAACCGTTGATGTTGTTAAAGGCGTTTTAGAAAAATGCGGAAAAATGGCTGTAGTGTTTAAAGATGCTCCAATGGCTTATGGTTACATCGCCAATAGATGCTGGTTTGCGTTAGCACGGGAAGCTATGCGGATAGTTGAGGAAGGCACTGCAACAGAAACCGATGTAGACAACGTCCTAAAGTTTGGATTCGGTTTACCCTTAGGGCCCTTCGAGTTGTCAAGGTATCTGGTCGCGCGAGGGGGAGAACCGAAAAGAATGTTTGGGATGGGTAAATAGAAGATAGTGGGAGAGAGAGCGCGCGCTTCTCTTCTGGTTTGTTTACGGAATCCTGACCAACGATTTGCCCGTGACAATTGCGAATTTCTTGATCCTGATTCAAGCAGTTATCATTTTGATGTTAAAGCTGAAGTTAAATGAAACAGTGACGCTGCCGCCAATCGCGATCGTGCAGGGATCAGTTCCCTCGCGTCCGCGCGCGCCATAATGAAACAATGTTATTCATAAAAGAAAATAGGAAACGCGCGCTCACTACCTCGGGTATCAGTAGGGTAACCTTAATAGCGTGGGATGGGAGAAATTCAGTGTGCACGACCTATGGCGAAGGAAGCACAGACAACCAAATTTGATTCAAGGGAATTTGTTGCAGTAGATCCAAGTAAATGCAACGGCTGTGGCATTTGCGAGGCCGTGTGTTCGTTAGAAAAGTCTGAAGGTCAATGGAATCCGTTGACATCAAGGATACGCGTCCTCCGCTTAAAT
>Ga0315280_10001140_pt1 | contig 46784 bp, 42 predicted proteins | sample YL17G06_40_MG_FD_203697 | JGI IMG/M metagenome (GOLD analysis project Ga0315280, IMG submission 203697) | Sediment microbial communities from Yellowstone Lake, YNP, Wyoming, USA - YL17G06_40 | ecosystem: Environmental > Aquatic > Freshwater > Lake > Sediment | place: USA: Wyoming | collected... | reverse complement strand
GCCCAGGCCCGCAAGGTGCGCACCTGCTCTTCGCTCACTTCCAACTTCGGGGCTGGTGTCCACATGATTTCCATCATAGCACACTCTGCCCTGATTGTCAAGGTATTTTAGGGACGGAGCACTAGCAAGCATGTTCTGTGTGAGAAACCGATGGCGACCACCATCGAGGGCTGCCAGGAGATAATCGAGGCGGCGAAGGCGTCGAGCGTCATTCTCATGGTTGACTTTCACAATCGCTTCAGCCCTCCAATAGCCCTTGCGAAGCAAGCGGTTGATAACGGCGAGATCGGCGATGTCCGCCTCATAAACTGGCGGCTCAACGACACCATATATGTTCCGACGCGGATGCTCTCGTGGTCGGCTCGCAGCACCGTCAACTGGTTTGTCGGCAGCCATGTCGTTGACGCCATCTGCTGGATTCTCGGACGGACGCCCTCGCGGGTTTTCTCCATATGCCGGTCAGATGTTCTGCGCGCGAGGGGCATTGACACCCCCGACTTCTACTTGAGCGTGCTCGAGTTCCCTGGCCGGGCAGGCGATGGCGGCGCTTCGACCCATTCGGCAGGCTCAGGGCAAGCAAGCTCAGCGCTTGCCCCGAGCGGAGTCGAGGGGTCGCCCCAGGCAGACCACACAGCGCCGTCCCGAGCGCAGTCGAGGGGCGGCGCAGTCGCCGTCGTCGAAAACTGCTGGATACTGCCCGAATCCCATCCGAACATTGTTGATGTGAAGTCCGAAATCATTGGCAGCTCAGGCGCCATCTACATTGACTCCACCCACCACCGCGCCATCCAGAAATACACCGCTGAAAAATCCACATACCCCGATGTTCTCGGTCGAGTCGAAATCCACGGCAAGCAGTTCGGCTTCGCGGTCGAGGGGATACGCCATTTCATTGACTGCCTGCGCCTTGGCAAGCAGCCCCTCATCACCGGCGAAGACGGCCTCCGCGCCACGCGAATCCTGCTGGCCATCGAGCAATCAGCAGAGAGCGGGGAACCAGTGACCGTAGAACTTGGATAGGCGAGCGCACAGCGTCAGCGCCTGCTCGGCACGCATGGCGGCCGTGGGAAATGTCGGGGGCGGCCCGGGGCCGTCGGCTCGCGGGCCATCAGACCCCTGGTGAGCTCGTCCCTATCCCAGCCTCGCCCTCACTCCCACGAAGGCGTTCTGGTCTTTGCCGCCGAGGCCGAGGCAGCCAGCGTTCGTGGTGCCAACTTCGAACCAGATCTTTCTTGAAAATTGCCTCCTCAGCGCCGCCGAGAAGACAGCCTTCTCGTCCACTGAAGAGTCGCGCATGCGCAGCTCGGCGAGGAGCACGGTTCCTTTCCCAGCGTCGAGCTCCGCCCCGGCGAAAGGCTGCACGATTGTATCGGTTCGCCCTGGCCGGTCGAGGCTTATGGACATGAAGCCCACGTGAACGCGCCCCATCGGGACAGGCTGCGTGCCGACGAGATAGCCGCTGAGAGCCTTGAAGTCGCCGCTGTTGGCCAGCTCCTCCCAGCCCAGGCCCGCCGCTATGCGAAAGCCAGCAATCGGGACGCGCAGCAGCGGCAGCTTCCCGCCAAAGCCCCGCAGCTTGCGGTCTTCGCCGTTGCTCGCATCCCCCACAAGGGCCCACACCTCCCAGTTGAGCGGGAGACACACGGTCAGCCGCGCGGTTCTTATGTCAAGCTCCTCGCCGCCCACCTGCGCTTTTGTCAGGTCAACCGCCGCGTCGAATCCGGGAAATCCGGCTGTATCGGCAGTGGGAAGGGCCACCAGGCCTGTCGGGCCGTGAAGCGACGGATAGGCCCAGGCCGGCGAGGCCGGTTTCAAGCCTGCCGCCACCATTACTACTGCGCCGATAACACAAGCTGCGCGCACCTGCGTCTCCTTTCTATCTGCAATCTCGAATCGCAAATTTCAAATCTCAAATTCCAGATCTCAGGTGTCAAATGTCAGATCTCAAATCACAAGCCGGAAGGACAGAGTCCAGACAGTCGCAAGATTCGCTCCTGGCTTTCGTCCGCCTCGCCGGCCTGAAGCTCGTTCGACCTTTTGCCGCATGGCACGGATGTGCCAGGTCGGCCAGCCCCCAAGCCCCCAGAGCCTTACATCTCATTCTGCCGCCGGCGGCGGGACACCTTCCAGCCGCCTGAAGTCTGGCGGCCCCGGCCTTTCAGCCTTCGCGCCGCTCGGGCACGGTGGCTTCCGCAGGCCGGGCTGAGAGAGGACGCTGCAACCTGCCCACCGGCGGATTCGCCGCCGTGGGCCGCAGTCCACTGAGCAGGGGTCATCGTGGGGGAACCGCAGCGGTTCGCCTCTGTCGCGGGGTTGCACGGGCAACCGAGCGGCCGAATCCGTCCCAAAATCGCATTCTTCAGGCACTACTTCGGCCGTCCACGCAGTGGCGGATGCGTTCACGCCTGCTCCGCCTTGACGGGGGGTCGCCGCGCCATAGGCTGTGGCTCTGCCGCCCTGGCGACGGCGCGAGGAAGAAGGTGCGGGTCGTAGCCGAGAATGCTCGTAAGGGCGACATCGCTGCCGGCGGGGAGCCCCTCCGGGAGGTTGTTGGTCGTACCCATGCTGCCAAGCCCTGCAAGACTATGGAGGCTTTCCATATCGGTGGGTTCAAGCGGAATCTGGCCGCCGAGCTCATCGAGCGGCTCATCTGCCGCCCCGTCGGGTATGATGACCGCGTATTTCGGCCTTGGTTTGCGTGCGGATTCCACGAACCGTGCGCGAAAGAGCGTTTTCGAGGCGAAGTTTAGCATAAGAAGCGCGGCTGAAGGGAACCTTCGCCGGGCGGCCTTTACCTGCCGTCCAACGTTGCGTATAATAGGCGCCATGGTTGGCCAGTCCGGCTGTAGCCCTCCCACTGATGCGCGCAGACGAAGCGGCTCTCCGACAGGCAGATCGAGACGACTTACGAGATGCTGCGGCGGCGCCACGAGGAGCATCTCAAACACCACGGCGCCAAGCTGCCCAAGCTGAAGCAGAATGGGGTTTACACTAAGAGCCTATCCTAAAAATCCCCTTTGGAAAAATGATGCGGCGCGCCCGTAGGGGCGGAGCGTCGCTCCGCCCGTGGGGGTCCGCCGGCTGGCGGACTGCTCCCCTACGACGGGGTCCTGAGGAAGGGTCATCGAGAGTAGCGCCAGCAGTTTTAGGATCGGCTCTAAGAGTGCGTTGGTTTTGGTGTACCTGGCCCAGGGCTACCCGGATACGCGGACCGTCTCCAAGGCTCAGTTGACTCGGTTCGTTCGGAGATTCGATCCCAGCGTTAACGATGTCCAGCAGGCCAGACACCTGGCGATGGGGGGCGGATGGTATATCGCGTCGGGGACCCCGCGCAATGCAGTGGTGGAGGTTCCAGCCGGAAGCTACAAACTCGTCACCCTCCAGAGTCCCTATCCAGGGTTTCGCGAAGCAGGCCTGTCGGCCCCCACGGACTGGCAAGCGGTAAAGGCCCGCTATCAGAATAGGTGCGCAACCTGCGGTTCAGAGGACGGGAAACCGAACCTTCATTACCCGGGCGCTACCACGGCGCTGCAGCAAGCGCACAAGGACCCGAGTAAGGGAGCCAGCGCGCGAAATATCCTACCCCAATGCGGACAATGCAACCGAGCGTACAGAAACTACTGGGGCTTCGACCATAGGGGGCGGGTTGTCGCGTTGGCCAATCCGCGGGCGGTTGCGAGGTCTGGGTCGGAGGTGCAGAGGAAGGTCTATCGGGTCTTGTACCGGAAGTTCAAGGGGGATAACCCGCTGCGATGGTGACGGAACTCCTCAACCAGATCATCCGCGGAGATGCGCTTGAAGTGCTTCCCCGCATCCAGGATGGGGCGATTGATCTCGTCCTGACTGATCCTCCCTACTTCCTGGACAAGATGGACAATAATTGGACGCATGAGAAGGTGTCCAGCACGAAACACCACTATGCAGTGAAATCCCTGCCGGCCGGCATGAAGTTCGACCGGGAGCAGGGGAAGCGGTTCTACGAGTGGTATCTGCGGGTGTCGGGAGAGGTGCACCGGGTACTCAAACCTGGAGGGTTTTTCTTCTCGTTCTCCAGCCCGCGCCTGTATCACAGAATGGCCTGCGCCGTCGAGGATGCTGGTTTTCTCATACGAGATTGCTTCATCTGGCTTTACACCCAGAACCAGGTGAAGGCCATGAGCCTCGACCACTTTATTCGCAAAATGGACGCGGATGAAGAGACCAAGGCGAGGCTGAGCGAAATGTTGGAGGGCTGGAAAACGCCACAAATAAAATCGTGCTTCGAGCCGATAGTCATGGCGCAGAAACAGCATGAGGAAACGTTCCTCAGCAATATGCTTGAATACGGGGTCGGCCTCCTGAACACGAGGGTGCGTATAGGCCGGAACATGTTCCCATCCAATGTTTTCACCACGGAGAGCATCCACTCGCACATAGACAAACACTTCCTGCTTCCGAAGCCTACAAGGGAGGAGAAGGGCGGATACAACACGCACAAGACGGTCAAGCCCGTGGCGATCTGCGAGTATCTGATTCAATTGACGACCTTCTCTCGCGATGCAGTTGTGCTGGACCCCTTTGTAGGAAGCGGGACGACTGCCGTCGCCGCAAAGAAGCTGGGGCGGAACTTCATTGGAATTGAGACCAACCGCGAGTATGTAGAGATAGCGCTGAGGAGGTTGGAGGAGGCGATGCCCCCCGAACGCCCCCGCGGAGCGAAGCGAGTCGGGAGGGAAGGCGCGGCGGGCGATAGGGCCCGGCAGGGCCGGGCACAGACGCTTCCGTTCTAGGCGTGCACCTGCTGTGAGCAGGGCTCTGGGCGGGCGCGTCCCGGAAACAGCCCGGGGCCACCCGGGATAGCCGGGGAGGTGATGTCTGGCGGCCCCACAGGCGCCGTGGGGCTCAGCCTGCCAGCGGCGGCGGTGCTCGCGGCTTTCCCCGTCCAAGTCCGCCAGCGTGTGGCTGCCAGGCAGCTCGTTCCCGCCGGCCACACTAACCCCTGTCGGCATCCGTGACCGCGGTCCCCGCCCGCCCAGACATGTTCGCGTTGACCGCTCGGTCCGGGATGGGTATCATCAAAGTGAGCGCAAGGACGTGAGGAAGATGTCTTCGACCGTTACCATGCGGGTGGGCGAGGCCGCTCGCCAGACAGGAACAACTCCTCGGACGGTTCGCTACTACGAGGAGCTCGGCCTCGTTTCTCCCACCAAGCGAATCGGCAAGGGGGCGAGGCTCTATTCCGTCGGCGAGCTCGAGAGAATCCGCGCCATAAAAGCGCTCCAGGCATTTGGCTTCTCTCTCTCCGATATAAAGACGCTGTTTCTGGCCACGAAGCAAAGCCCATCGGGAAGAGAGAAGGCGCACAGGCTTCTTCATATCCTGAGAGACAAGATAGTAGAGGCGCAGCGCAAGATAAAGGCTTACCAGCACGTGAAGCGAGAGATGGAGCAGACGATGCAGCTCCTTGCGAGCTGGTGCAGCGAGTGCGAGAGAGTGCCGGTCAGCGAATGCCCCATGTGTCCTGTGGCGGCGGAGAGCGAACCTCTGTCCATCGGCAAGGAACTCATGAGCTGAGGCTCAAGCGGCCGTCGGCTCGCGCGTCAAACTAAGGCGTCAAGGTCTTTGGTTCGAGTGCGTGCTTCTAATTCACAGGTGAGTGTCGAAAGTCGGACAGCGCAAAGCTCGCTCGCGGCGAGCGCGCTGATTCTTGCTTTGCTGCTGCTGACGACGCTGGCGCCAGCGAACTCATACGCTGCCATCTTCGATTTCCTCTGGCCGAAGGCAAAAACGCGCGGAAATCAGAGGGCGACTGTGAAGTTGGACGCGCAGGGCAATATTCTGGTGGAGGGCAGGCCGTTCTTCCCCATCGGCATCTACCATGTGGACACGCCCGAGCATCTTCGCATGGTGAAGTCGGCCGGCTTCAACACTATCGAGACGACTGCCGACAGAGCAGTGGAGCTGCGAGACGCCCTCGAGCGTGAGAGAGTCTTTGTCATCGCGCACGGAGGAGGCGTGGAGACCGAAAGCGTTCGGGCGACCGTTGAGCTTCTGAAAGATCACCCCATGCTCCTGGCCTACTACCCCCTCGATGAGCCGGAGCTGAATGAGGTGCCTCTCGCCAAGGCGAGAGCTGCCTATCGGCTCTTTCGGAAGCTCGATCCGCAGCGCCCCGTCTTCACTGTGATCGCCAGGCCCGATGAGTATGACCGCTGGAAGGCCACCTGCGATATTCTGGGAGTTGATCCCTATCCGATCCCTCACGCCCCTCCCGTGCGGGTGGCCGAATACATGGATAGGGCTGCGGCCTCGATTTCACGCCTGCCCGGCCAGGGCTCCGAGGATAATCAGCGCGCTGCGTCGGGCTACAGGGCAGTATGGGGAATCCCCCAGGCATTCGACTGGGATTTCTATCGCGAAGACAATGCGCTGTCAAAGCCCAAGCATCTCCTCAGGCCAACCGAAGCGGAAATGCGCCTGATGACCTACCTCGAGGTCATTCACGGCGCGAAGGGGATAATCTTCTACTGCCTGGTGGGCTATGGCGGCTACAACACGATAGAGAATCCGGTTCAGTGGAAGGCGCTTCGGCGTCTGGCTCGAGAGCTGGCCAGGCTCTCGCCGGCCCTTGTGGGGCCCGATGCGGCCTGGAAGCTCGAAGCAAAACCCCCGGAAGGAATTCACGCTCGGGCGAAGCGCTGGGGCGATGACATTCTCATACTGGCCGCCAACCCGCAGGATGTCGAGAAAGAGGTGACCCTCCGGCTTCTGCTGCCAAAAGAGCGCCAGCAGGCAGCCGGTCAGGGCGCGGCCCAGTTGCCGGATTCAGCAGAGGTGATGTTTGAGAGGCGGACGGTGAAATTTCAGAAGGGCGTCATCGCGGACCGCTTCGACGCCTACGACGTGCATGTTTACCTAGTCAAGATGACGGAGCAGACCAAGGGCGCGGCGGGGGCCAAGTCGGCGGCGCCCCGCGGGTAGGGCTGCGCCGAAGCAGGCTCGATTCTGAAGCCACCCGTGCAGGCGTTTCTCAGCTTTTCTGCATCAGGCGGTTCGCCTTCTGTATCAGGTCGGAGAGCTCGAAGGGTTTCACGACAAAATCGTCGCAGCCCAGAGAGAAAGCGGTATTTGCGAAGGCCGGGTTTCTCTTGGCGGTAATGAAGATTATCCTCGCGTGCATAGTGCTCGCGTTTTGCCTTACTTTCTGACATACGAGCAGGCCGCCCATGTCGGGCATCACTATGTCCAGCAGAATCAGGTCAGGCGGATTCTCCAGCGCCCGTTCCAGGGCCTCGACTCCGTTTGAGGCTTCATCAACCTGCCACTCCGGGTGCCAGGTCTGAATGGCCTCCCTGATCAAGTCGCGCACCGGTTCCTCGTCATCAACTATGAGAACTCTGGACACGTTTCTTCCTCCTTGCCGACCCGTATGCCGGCATGGTGAGGGAAAAGCATAAGCTGGAGCCGTTTGTCATGCTCACTTTCATGGTGCCTCCCTGCACTTGCATGAGCGACGCCGCAACCGCCAGGTCCATGCTCTGGTTGCACAGGGAGGAATCGTCGGAACTCGCGTGCAAGAGCAGGTCCGGCCTCGAGCCGGACTCCGGCACGTCCGAGAAAACTCCGCTGAGTATCCTTATCTTCACGAGGCCGCTTCCGTTGGTGATCTCGGTGTTGACCTCTGTTCCGGGAGGAGACGCGGATAAGGCCTCCGACAGCAGGTTCCTGAGCACGAGCCGGAGGCGGTCGGGGTCGGCCACCACCCACGGCGCAGGCTCGTCAGCTTTCACCGCGACGACATTGAAGGGCGCCTCGGGCCTCAGGTGGCCTGCGACCACGCACGCTATTTCCTGAACATTGACAGGCTGCAGCGGCATCTTGGAAGCGCGGAGAACCGTCACCTGCGCAAGCTGGCTCAGCATTCCTTGCAGCTTGGCGACCTCGTCCACCATTCCTGACACATGAAGCTTCAGCTTCCTGGGAGATCTCTCGCCCTCGACCAGTTTGACGAGGCTCGCCAGATACTTGAGAGGCGTCGCCATTCCGGACACTGCTGCTGCGAGGATGTGGTCTGCGCAGGTCAGCATGCTCTCATTTCTCTCCCGCTCGAACTTCAGAAGCCGTGTTTCCCTGGCGCGCTGGGCCAGGAACAGAGCGACGAACAGGGAGCAGGCGACCACCGGAAGTGAATTGTGGGCGGCCTCCTGCGCTGACCCGATGTCAAGCCCGTCAAGGGAAACCATGAAATAGGCCGCCGCGATGAGAAGGCACCCCACGGCCGCCAGAACCGGCTCGAGCTGGGTCATCGCCTCAAGCGCAGGAATCAGGAAAAGCGCCCTGTAGGGGCTTCTTGGGCCTCCTGTCAGCAAAGCCAGAACGGCCACGAAGGCTGCATCCGCAATTGGAAGGGCTATCGAGGTTCGATTCGAGATTCGCAGGGGAGCGGATGCAATGATGTAGAGCAGCATCAACGCTGCCCACAGCATCGTCGCGTTCATAGAGGCAGCCTGGGGTGAAGCGGGTTCCACCGCCGCCTGCCACAGAGCTATGACGGCGCCGGCCGAGAGCAGCAATGCACTCGCCGCTCCAGAAAGTGAAACTCCCGGGAAAAAGAGGCGACGAATCCAGAACACTTCTACCACTTATTCCACAAAAACGGGCGCAAGGGCGCATCTGATAAAGATGTGAGAATTCCGCAACAGGCTGGCGCGGCAGCCGAATGGGAATATTGAAGATGAGGTCAGAATGGGCGCTTGATAAGGCTGCCCCGTGGTAATATCATCACATTGGGAGGTGGGACGATATGAGAAGAAAACTATGGCTCGGGTTGGCTATAGCCGTTCTCGCACTTGCGGCGGCTGCCGTGGATGCGGCCGGATTGAGTCTTTCCTCGGGCAGGGCGAAAGCCAGCGCCGCGCGGCGTGCGCGCGTAGATGCGAGGGCCGGCGAGTTCCCGGTTTCGCCGCCCGCATTCAACATAACTCTGTTGTGGGGATGGCCCTTTCACACCCAGTTCTGGAGCTGGCCTTACCTTCCGCCCTCGGCTCTTCCTGTTGAATGGTTCTATTACTATGTGCCTTCCACTTATCAGCCCTACATTGCGAACTCCGGCTACTACTCCACTGGAGCCTATATCTATCCCAACATAATAGGCCAGCCGCAGACCTGGCTGTTGAGCCGTCCCATCCTGGCGCCTGCTCCGGCGGCGCAGCAAGAACCGGAGGAGGGCAAAACAGCGCTGTCGCCCTTCGAATTGCAGCCGCAGACTTCTCCTCGCCTGGCCGCGCTCGAGGAGCCGGCGGAGTCAACCGAGCGCGTTGGTTGGGGCGAGCCGGAAGCCGTGGTAGTGGCGGCGCGTTCGGGTTTTGTCGTGCAGCTCTTACACGGGCGGAGAATGCGCTTGAGCTGGAGCCGTGAGCCGGATGCGAAAGCGGTGGAGTTCGCCCTGCTTGCCAGCGGCGGCCGAACCCTCGACCGCGCAGTCGCGCGCCAGCCGCCCTTCATTGCGGTGATGGACTGTTCGTATATCCCGTTGAAGGCGCGCGCGAGAGCGCTTTTCGCCGATGGCTCTTCCACCGAGGTTACGCTGCCCCTCAGCTTCAGCGCGCGGCGCGACTGAGGCCCCATCCGGGAAAGGCGCAGCCGCAGGCTTTATGCCTGCGCTCGCGAGAAAAAGATTTCGCAGCGAAGCCCGAGCCGGCTCAGCAAATGCTTGGCCAGGCCGCGGCAATCGCGTTGGCCAGAGGGGGCGTCTTGTGAGACTTGCCCGCCAGAGGCGGGTGAACTTCGTTTCGCTGGCGTCGCATCAATCACAATCGTCATCCTGATTTGCGAACCTCAATCGGGGCAGCGGCCTGACGCCAGCGTCCGCCCTCACATAAACATCCCCCTCAGCCTCCCCGCGTCCTGGACGACTTTCGAGCGAAGGTCCTGGAAGACGAGCGGCCCTTCTTTCAGCGCAGGAATCTGCTCCTCAAGAGTCAGCCGGCCGTCAGCCTGGTAGAAGATTCCTATCGGTATGCGGTCGCCCCATTCCTGGGCTTTCTTCCAGGCCCAGTCGCGGTCGCTCGGATTGTAGTCGGGCTGCTCTTCGAGCTTGTAAATCCTCTCGCGGAACCAGTCGTAGGTATTCTTCTTGTTCCAGACGACACAGGGCTGTAGGGAATCAACCAGCGCATAGCCTCTGTGCTGTATAGCCTTTGCGATGAGGCCAGCCAGATGCTTGGGGTCACCTGCAAAACTGCGAGACACAAAAGTCGCGCCGGCTGCCAAAGCGAGAGCGATGGGATTCACCGGCTGCTCGATAGTTCCGCCAGGCGACGTCTTGCTCGCATAGCCAAGGTCGCTGGTGGGGGAGAATTGCCCTGTCGTCAGCCCATACACCTGGTTGTTCTGCGGTATGTGGACAATGTCAACATTCCTTCTGGCGGCGTGCATGAAATGGTTGCCGCCGATGCCGTAGCTGTCCCCATCGCCGCAGATTACCAGGACCTTCAGCGAATGATTCGCCAGGTGAATTCCGGTTGCGACGGGCAGGGCGCGGCCGTGAACGCTGTTGAACTCGTTGCCAGCCATGTAGTGCGGAAGCTTGCTCCCGCAGCCAATCCCCGAGACCATCATTATCTCGTGCGGAGATATGTCGAGGCTGACAAGCGCCTGCTTGACAGCCGCCAGTATCCCGTAATCGCCGCAGCCCGGGCACCATGTCGGCCGCTCTATCCCCTCGTAGTCTTTCAGCGTTACCTTGGCCATAGGTCCTCACCTCGCTCCTTCGCCGAAGCTACGCAGCATTGGCGACTTTCTCAAGGCCAGCCAGCACATCTTCAGGCGCGAAAGGCCGGCCGTCGTATTTCACAACTTTTCCGTGCGCCGAAATGCCGGTGCAGCGCCTCACCACACTTGCCCACTGCGCGCTGTAATTGTTCTCAACGGCAACAAGCCGGCGGGCAGATTCAATGTGCTCGGCAACTCGCGCCTCATTCACCGGCCACAGGTCTGTGAAATGAACGAGGTTCGCGCTGGCCCCTCTCTCCCGAAGCATGTCCACCGCCTCCCGAAGAGCGCCGTAAGTGGAGCCCCACCCCATCAGAGTCATCTCCGCTTTCTCCGGGCCATAGAGCATTGGGCCGTTCATGTCGCGCTTCGCAAGCTCAAGCTTCTTCATCCGCTTGTTCATCATCGCAGTTCTCGTGTCGGCGTCCTCGATGATGTGGCCCTCCGGCCCATGCTCATCGCTGTCGGTCATGAACACCGCCTTCGGGTGCCCAGGAATCGCGCGGTGCGATATGCCTGTCTCGGTCAGGGCGTGGCGAAGATAGCGGCCGGTCAGTTTGTCAAGGTCTTCGTAGGTCAGCAGCTCGCCCCGGTTAATCTCGGCGTTCTCAATATCGAAGGCCTCGGGCGGCACATCGCGGAGAGCCCTGGCCATGTTGAGGTCGGTGAGCAAAATCACCGGGCATTGATACCTCTCCGCCAGGTTGAACGCGCGAATTCCTATCTCGAAGCACTGCTCGTGAGTGGCGGGCGCCAGCACAATTCGCGGGAACTCTCCCTGCGAGGCGTGCATGACGAACTCCAGGTCTCCCTGCTCCGTGCGCGTCGGAAAGCCAGTTGATGGGCCGGTCCTCTGCCCTTCGACCACCACGATAGGCGTCTCTGTCATTCCCGCCATTCCGAGAGCTTCCGTCATGAGGCTGAAGCCGCCGCCCGATGTCGCCGTCATTGCCCTCACTCCCGCGTGGGCGGCGCCGATGACTGTGAGAATGCCTGCTATCTCGTCCTCCGTCTGGCGCACGACGAGTCCATAGCGGTCGGCCTGCTGAGCCATGAATTCGATTATCGTGCTCGTGGGAGTCATGGGGTAACCTGCTACCACCTTGCAGCCAGCAGATAGAGTCCCGAGGCACAGGGCCTCGTTTCCATTGACCACCATCCTGCGAGGCGAGTCTCGGGCTTCGAGGCGAAACTCGAAGTCGGCTCCATAACGCTCCGCCGCCATGTCGTAGGCGGCGCGGGCGACCTTCAGGTTAGCCTCAGCTATCGGCGCCCCTTTCCTTCTCCCGAAATTCTCCTCTATGACCTCGGATACGTAGCGGAGGTCAAGCTGTGTCGCCCCGACGGCTGCTGCAACGGCGGCAGTGTTCATCATCAGCTCGCTCCCGCCCACATTTTTCGCGATGCTCACGAGCGGCATCCGAAATATCTTCACGCCGCGATCGAGCAGACGCTTCTCATCGAACTTGATCCCCTCGTCCACTACGACTCCGCCGCCCGGGACTATCTCTCCGTGGTGAGCATCCACCGCCTCCTTTGTGAAAGCCAGAAGCAAATGCACGGGAGCAGAGTGACAGTAAACGGGCTTTTCTGAGGCGCGAATCTGGAAGAAGTTGTGCCCGCCGCGAATGCGCGACATGTAGTCCTCGATCGAGAACACATGCAGGCCGGCCCGCGCCAGAGCCTTCGTGAGACCCGCGCCATTTGAGGCAACCCCCATTCCAGCCTCTCCGCCTATCTTAATCGTCATATTGTTCACGACGCTCATGGCGTTCTCCAGTCCAGCCAGCCTCTCACTTCGGGAATGAAAGCGAGGCGACCCGCCTCCGCTGAAGCTGCGGTGGGCACGCCCGCGCCCCCTTGAAGCGCCGGCAGCGATTATGCCACCGCGGCTGCCATGCTATTGCCGGCGCGAATAGTGCGGCTGTGCGAGTCAGCCTGGCTATCAACAACAAGGCCTTCGGGCTTGCGCGGTCCTCCCCTCACAATTCGATTTCCGAAGACTGTCCAGCGCACTACAGCTCGTGCGAGCGCCGCCTTGCCGATTACCCGGCGCCTGGCATCTTGACCTTCAAGGCTCCCGCAAGGCAGCTCACTTGCACCGGTGTGAACCCCGCGGGTTCCCCGTCAACTTGCACGCAAGCCTGCTCTGAACTTTGGCCGGCTGCGCGGCTCGAAGCCTCGATATGGATTCTCTGCGCCCTGCGATATAGCACAGAAGGCAGGGCGAGGTGGCGCCCCAGCAGAGCGTATATGACCTGAGCGCTGATTCCCCAGACCCTGGTCTTGCCGAACATGCAAATGTCAAGCTCCCCGTCATCCATCGCAGCCCATGGCACAGCCTTCCAGCGGTAGCTGTAAGTCGGGCCGTTCGCCACCACAACGAACCAGTTCTCTTCAACGCGCTCCACGACGCGCGCTCCGCCATCTTCGATGCGCACGCTTATCGGAACATACCTGTATTGCGTCGCCGCCCTCAGGGCTCGCAGAACATAGGCGAGCGCGCCAAGCCGCTTCTTCATCTGCGGCCTTACGCTGTGAACCACCGCCGCGTCGAAACCAATTCCGGCCATTGACAAAAACGGGCGACCGTTTGCCACCCCGAGGTCAATGGCTCGTGTCTCGCCAAACACAGCCGCCTGACAGGCCTGGCGCAGCGAGAGAGGCAGCCCAAGCTGCCGCGCCGCCACATTCCCCACCCCCACGGGCAATATGCCAACGGGAACATCCGAACCTGCCAGAGCCTGAACGGCGGAATTCACCGTCCCATCTCCCCCCGCAACCAGAAAAACTCCCCACCGTTCGGTTCCCCAGGCTTCCCTTGCCTGCGACGCCACCCTGATCCCCTCCTCGCGGCTCAGCGCCGTCTTCAGCTCCACCTCCACGCCAAGGCGCCGAAAGTATGTGGCGAGTCCCTGCGCCACCCTCGCGCCTCTTCCGACGCCGGCGTTCGGATTGAGCATCAGAAGGGCTCTCATTCGCATGACGCGCTTCAGTCACGGCTCCGGGGTGGCGAATCGGCGCAGGATGGCATCGCACACATTCTCAGGCCGCGAAAAATGAGCGGCGGCGTCGGGGCTATGCATCCCAGGCCGTCGAATGCGACGACATTGGCGCCTGGAGGCGCGAGATTTGGCGAGCGGGCAAATTGCCTGGGGCCTACTTGGCCAGAAGTTGCTCCGTCACCTCGGGCGGGCAGTTCATTGGAGGCGGCTTTGGCGGCAGCGCCCTGTTCCTCCTCATGAGGCCGTCCCTGGCCCAGACGCCGCACAGCTCATTTCTGAGAAGGTTCGGGTCCTTGCTGGCTCTCAGCCATCTGTTGCGCCAGCGGCAGGCTACAGAGTCGTCCGGGAACTTGCGGACTGCCTGCTGCCAGGTCGCGAGTGCCCCGCGCCAGTCGTAACTCCTCTCCTTGGCGTGGGCCAGCATGTGCCAGGTGTATTCAGGCGCGCCGGGCTTTTTCACCGCCAGCTCCCACCAGGGGATTGACTTCTCCGCCTCCCGGAGCCGGTCCAGGTAAAGCCAGGCCACCTCCATGTAGAGTTCCCAGGAATCGGGGTTCGCGTCTATGCCTCGCTTATAGACTTGAAGCCCCTCCCTTATCCAGCGCGGCTTCTCATCAGGAGGCGCTTCGCTGTTCAGATTCCAGGCGCAGTGCCACCCGAAGGTGCGCCAGGCCAGGATGAAGTGCGGGTCAAGCTCAGTTACCGTCTGGAAGATTGGATACATCTTCCACCAGCCCCTGCCCCCCATGTGCCAGTAATAGTCTGACCTGAGCCACAGAAGCCCCGCCGCCACATTTCTGAACCCGCCGAGCATCGCAATCACGGCCGCCGTCCCCGCGTCTCCCACGCTCAGTATGGGTTTGACATACTCGGTCCTGAACCCGGGCGACTCATACACGGCCAGCAGCGACAGGTAGCTGAAGGCCCACAATACCAGAACGACGAGCAATACTGCTTTATTGGTCCTGCGCAACTTTTCTACTCCGCGAAGTCGCTACGAAGCACGAGCGCTCTCCCTGGCCGGGCTTGCCCGTCCGACTGTTGGCGGGCAGGCTAAACCTGCTTCTCGTTGAACAGGATCATCGCAATGGCCAATACCACAAGCCCATACAGCACACCGTAGCGAATCATGGCGAAGATGAGCTGAGGCTCGATGGCCAGGTTGTCCACCACTTGGCTCCTCAGGTCGAACACCTGAAAGTTTGGCAGAAGCACATTCATCAACTGAAGCGAGTATCTCGTGAACCCGCTCTGCGCATGTTCGGAGAGCTGGTGCAGGTAGCTCTGAACATACCCTATCACCCAGATGACAATGCCCGCGAAAACGGTCATGAACTGCGACGCAATTGTGGATACCATAAAAATTATCGCCAGCATGACCGCCAACTGAAGGAAGAGCGTTCCGACGGCTATCATCAGAGGAAAATTCAGGACCGTCTGCCGCACATACAGCGTGCCCACCAGCACGAGCCCCATCACTCCCACGCTCAGGCCAAGAACCACAACTGACCCCACATACTTTCCCAGCAGGAACTCATACCGCCTCACCGGCTTTGCAAGCAGGGCGTAGATGGTTCTCCTCTCAACCTCTGGCTGTATAGCCGTGACGCCCATGAAGATTGCGATGATCATCCCGAACACGCTGATGATGCTCAACCCCAGGTCCTTGAGCATCTTGTCCTCTTCCTGGGGAGCCATGTAGGCGAAGAAAGTCCCACCGACTATGAAGAGCAGTGCGAAAAGCAGCAGCACCTGGAACATCATGCGGTGAAGCGCCTCTCCCACCGAGTTCTTGCTTATGGCGAATATGGCCCTCATCTGCCGCTCCTCTGGTCGCCCCGCACCGCGCTTATGAAGAAGTCCTCGAGGCTCATGCGCCTGCGCAAGACCTCGCGCACCTTCCCGCCCAACTGGACCACAGCGGCCACCGCCTTCTGCAAGGCCTCATCTGTTTTGGCTGCCACCGCCATCATGCCGTCCTCCCCCCAGGTCACGGCCCCCATGCCCGCCAGGGCGCTCTCGTGCGAGCGATCGAGACCGCTGGCCACCACCTGCCCTCCCTGCTCTTCGGGCATGAGCGCCGAGGTCTTATCGCAGGCCAGCAGGTTCCCCCTGTGAAGAACCGCAACCCGGTCGCACAACACCTCCACCTCGTTCAGAAGGTGCGAGCACAGGAGAATCGTCTTCCCCCTGCGTTTCAGCTCCACTATCAATTGCCTTATCTGGTAGCTGCCTATGGGGTCCAGCCCGGCCGTGGGCTCGTCGAGTATCAGAAGGGCTGGATCGTTGATGAGGGCCTGCGCCAGACCTATCCTCTGGAGCATGCCGCGCGAATAGAAGCGAAGGGCCATGCTGCGCCTTTCCTGCATGCCCACGAGCGTCAAAAGCTCGTCCAGGCGCTCCCGCCTTTGCTTTCGCCCCATGCCAAAAAGCGTCCCGTAATAGTCGAGAAGCGCCTCACCAGTAAGGTGGTCGTAGAAATAGGGAGCCTCCGGCAGAAACCCTATTCTCTGCTTAGCCTTCAGGTCGAAAACGCTGCGCCCGAAGACTCTCGCTTTGCCGGCGCTGGGGAAAATCAGGCCCAGAAGAAGTTTCAGGCAGGTCGTCTTACCTGACCCGTTGGGCCCCACGAGGCCGAAAGTCTCACCCTCTTCTATCGAGAGCGTCAGGTCATTGAGGGCCAGAACACCAGTGCCTCCGAAGGCCGTCTCATAGACCTTCGTGAGCCGCTCCATCTCCACTACCGCCACAACTTTTCACCTCCTGCCTTGGCGCCCCGCTAAACTCGCAGTATATCGGCCCAAAGAGGGCCTGTCAATTGCGGAATTGCTCGGTTTTGCAGCCCGCATTGGCCCATCGAGCGCAGCCAGGCGCCATCCACTGCTCTTCGCCCTATGCCCTTCTCGACTTCCTCGTCCACGTCTCGGCCGCAAGCAGCAGCTCCTCGCCCTCCTGCTGCGACGACGCTGAAGTGCCGATGAGCAGCCCCTCCGGCCCCAGCGCCTCAACCAGCCGCCGCACATCTTTCCTATCAACCCCCAGGAGCAGCAGCGCCTTCCCCGCCTTCCGCGCCCGCCTGTAAATGTCAAGCCATTCCTCTGCGCCCGCATCAGGCTTATTGACGCCCGGCGTCCACTGAAGGGCCGTGAGCTTTGGAATCGAGAGGAGCAGGTCGAGATGCTTTACAGCGTCCACCCCGTCGAGATGATAGACGGTGTAATCCAGGCGCTCGCACTGGTCCGCCAGATATGGCACGACGAATTCCTCGAACATCCGGGGCGATATCATCGCCGACAGATCGCACTGAACCTTCGCCATCTTTCCCGGAGCCCAGACACTGAAGGCGGAGAAGCAGCAGCCCCCGCCTTCATCGGCGACGATTGCATAAAGCTGATCGAAGCAGAGAAAGTAAAGCTCCAGCACCCGCCTCTGGAGCCTGTGGACAAGCTGCGGCCTGTCGGCCAGCTCGTGAAGCAGCTTGCGGGTTCCAAGCAGGCTGGCAGCAATGTCCAGGTTCTCGATCAAATCCGGAAGGGAGGTCAGATAGCGGCCCTTCCCCCGCCTGACACCTTCACTCGCGAGCAGCTTTGTCGCCTGCCACCAGCGATTGTCGGCGTGAAAGCTTACGGAATCCGCCTCGGTGAGATCACGAAGGCAGGCCTGATACCAGACAGTATCCTCTGAGAAAACAGGCTCGCATCCCAGGAACAGACCCAGGCTTCCCGGGCCAAGATACGGGTCGAAGTATGGGAACGCCTCGCCGCCATACCAGGTTGTCGCGAAGCGGTGCTCTGCGGCCCGGATCCTGTAATCCGGGTCGAGCCAGCGGTCAATGATGCTTTCGGGCGGCGTGGGGGCAGGAATGTCGGTGAACGGCTTATCCCGCGGCGCCGTCACCTGAAGGGCGAACCTGTCAATCACCTCGCAGCGCCACCAGGCGCTAAGTCGCTGCTTGGCTTCTTCCCAGTCGGGCTTGAACTCCATTTTGGTATGGAGATTTCCGCGCTGCCCTGGCCGTTCCCTTGGCGCGGCTCCCCGCCTGACCCAAATTATTGACTATTCATGAATTGGCGCCTGGCTTTTCCGCGTAGGGCAGTCCGCCAGCCGGCGGATCATCTCCTGCCCCAAGACGCTGGACGGTGTTCGGGCTAACCAGGCCAGGCTCCCAGAAGGAACCCGGGCTTAACCACCCCTGGGTTCCAGGCTCTGCAGAAACCGCTCGGCCAGAATGACGGCGACATAGTCGTCGTAGGGCTCAGGCGGCGTCAGTAGCCCCCGGGGCACGAGCTTTCTCCAGCCTCGGGGTGAGTTCTCCGCAAAATAGCGCTTTCTTCCCTCGAGAGATGAGCCCGTCTCATCAATTCTCGAGATTACCGCGCCTGGAAGCGCACTTGAGAGGATGTCAAAAGCGGCAGCGGAAGTCGTTCGGTCGCCGACGACCACATGCGTCACGCCGTGACGCGAGGCGAGGGTGCGCGCTTCTTCGGCAAGCCTGGCCGTCGCTACGGCCTCCTTCTCCAGGACCCCGCGCAGGCTCACAACTGCGAGGCCGCATTTAGCCCGTCCAGGGTCGACCGCCAGTACGCAAGGTTCATCCGTTCGCGCACGCGGCGAGGTCTGCCCGGAAGTCCCTTCGTGATTGGGGCGGTTCCGGTTGCGATGCGGCGGATCACTCCGGTCGGGTCTGCTCATAGCGGGCTCCGGTGGGCCCCGCTGGCTGAACGGCCCCAAGGCGCGTCATGGCCTGGAGCCGACTCCGCCAGGCCTTCCGGCGTTCGCCTTGTGTCCACTGTCAATGGCTGGCACGGGCTCGGGAATGGGCTCAGCAGCGCGAGCGGTCTCCGAAGTTCCCGTCGCCTCCATAGGCGAGCCCGTCCCATGCTTCAGCTCTGCAACAACCAGCTCGACCCGCACTGGGCCCGACCTCCAGATATCGTCGCTTGCCTTCGCCACGACTTGCACGGGTCCGCTCGCTGCCTTCACTTCCTGAACGACCTGCTCGAGGTCCTCGTAGCGCACGGCGCCAACAGCTTCTCTGGGCTGTTCGAGGAAGGCGGGGCTGGCGCCCGCATCGCGGGGGCTTGGCAATATGCCGCGCCTCCTCGCCTCGGGCCCAACAAGTTCTTGGAGAAGACTCACAAGGGATCGCATGATCTTCGCGTCCGGCATTGATGGGTCAACCTGGGCTGCGCCGATGGTCTCGCCCTTCCTGAAAACGATTGCGTCGGGGATCAACTGGAAGTCCACAAGCACGGCCTCGTTCTCTACAGCGTTGCCCAGACTCTCAGCCCTGATTATGATTTTGCCCGAAGCCGATCGTATGTCCTCAACGAGCCTGTCGAAGACAGCTTGCTCATCGTAAATTGTCGCGCCGCCTCCCGGCTGAGCAACAGGCTTCGAGAAGCTGATCGCTCTGGCGGCCCCGCCGGCTCCAGCGCCCCTGGCCCGCGCAATCTCGTTCACCTCGTCAATGAAGCGCAGCAGGTCTCGCCGAACCTGCTCCACAGGCCGGCCGGCCTCGACAACTGCGCTGTCCAGAGTCTCGTGGGAATGAATTATCACCGGCTTTGTGTAAAGCGCCTGGTAGCCCGACGCCAACCTGTCCAGCCACGCCCGAGCCGCTGTTATCTCGCTGCTCAGGTCCTGCCTTTCCCGCTCTTGGGCCAGCACGATGCGAAGCGCATTCTTTCTCTCGTGCTCAAGCTCTCTCACATCCTGTCTCAGGGCTCTGGCCTGAGAAGAAAGCTGCGCCACCTCCCTCTTCCTCTCGCTTAGCTGGCGCGCCGAGCTTCGAAGCTCAGCCCGAAGCTCGTCGAGTTTACGGTGCTGACTGGCAACCACGATCTTCGCCCTGTCCAGCTCTTCCAGAGATGAGCGAAGCTGTTCCTGGGCTCTCTTCCTGGCGCTCAGGGCTTTTCTGGCTTCCTGGCGGCTCTCTCTGACCTCGCTTTCAAGCCTGGCCTGAAGGATCTCGAGCTGGCTGTTGCTGCGCCGGAGCTTGCTCGTCTGGGCCCTCAGGTAGTCAACTCTCGTGAAGGCGTCGCGCACATTGCGCGACAGAGCCATGCTCGAACCCAGAGTCCAGGCCGCTATGACCATGCCTGCGACCACGGAAACTGCTATCGCCGTGTGGCGCGGCCTCAGGCCGAAGATGGTCAAGCGCCTCTTTCCCATCCAGCGGCCGAGAAAATCGCCGATATAGGCGATGACACCGCTTACGACAATCAGCGCCGCTATCAGCAAAACGCCGTATGTCCCCATGGTTTACCCGACCTCCGGCGGGCCTTTGCCCGCCGGAGCGCTGCGGCCCGCAGGCGGGCAGGCCTCTTGATGGAGAGCTCAGTCAAACCTTTCGCGCTGAGTATAGCCCCGCGAAGTCGCGCGGGTCAACGCAGGAGGATGTCCCGGAACTTCTGGACCGCGCCCCGCCTGCGCCGAAGCTGCGGCGGGCAGGCCCCGCCGAGCGGTGACCTTCTCTCGCTTGTCACAGAAGCGGCGCCCCTCGGCCCCAACCATTCTTTTCCCCAGGCGCGGGGGACGAGACTTGGCGCTCTCGCCGGCCCACGCAGCTACGAGACAGCCGCAAGAGCTTGAATGCAGGCTTCCCAGGTCGGGCGATTCCGATTGTGGGACAGCTTCAACCGCCTGAGGCGTTCGCGCTTTTCCTGACTGCGTGGGGAGAATAGCTCAGATGTCCTCGTGGGCCAACATTTGGCGCAGTCGTGAAAGAGCTCGGTTCTGAAGCCGCGATACATGCATTTGCGATATGCCTAGGCGCTTGGCCACCTCGGTCTGAGGAAGACCCCTGTAGAAACGAAGATCTATTATGGACCGCTCGCGTTCGGAGAGGCGGCTTACTGCCTGGTCGAGCCTCTGCTTCAGGGCCAGACGCTCCAGGCTGATATCTTCCTGGCCCAGGTAGTCCGACAGGGTGGCCTCGGTTTCCGTCTCCTCCGATCCCATTTCTCCCTCCAGGGAGACGGGCTCGTAGAGGTGACCGAGTTCCAGCGCTTCCAGGGCTTCCTCTTCTGAGGCGCCGATGGCCCCGGCGATCTCTTTCACAGTTGGCGACCGCTTGAGCGTATGGGTGAGATTCTCCATGGCCTTGCCGGCAGCGAGATTCAGTTCCTGAAGGTGGCGAGGCACCTTTATGGCCCAGCCGTGGTCGCGGAAGTAGCGCTTTATCTCTCCCACGATTGTCGGGGTTGCGTAGGTGGCGAAGCGCACGCCCCTTTCAGCATCGAAGCGGTCAACGGCGTTTATGAGGCCGATGGTGCCAACCTGAATGAGGTCCTCCAAGGGCTCTCCCTTGCTGGCGAACTTGCGTGCCAGGAAGCGGACGAGGTTCAGGTGTTGATGTATCAAGCGCTCTCTGAGGTCAGGCTGGCGGGTGCGCTTCCATTCCTGGAAGAGCGTCTCGACCGGCCCCACCTTGCCTCTGTCGTCCGCGCGCCTGGCTTCCGGCGAGGGCTTTGCGGCCGAGCAAGAAGCCGATTCCGCTGGCCCAGTTCGTCTTGGAGTGTGAGGGGGGACCACAAGAGACTCCAGAAAGAAAAGGGGTTGCCCGCCCGACTACTGGCGGGCGCGCTTGACCATGCGCACCACCGTGCCGGTTTCCGGGCTGGTCATACACTGCATCTCGTCCATGATGGCGTTGATCAAGAGCAGCCCGTAGCCGGCCTCTGGAAGCGACTCGATGTCCATCTCCCGGGGAAGTTCTTCGAAATCGCAACCCACCCCCGAATCGTGAACCTCTATCGTGAGGCTGTCTATCTCAAGCCGGCACCTTATGATTATCTCCCGCACCTCCTCCTTGCCGGGCGCAAGCGCATGGAGTATCGCGTTGGTGCAGGCCTCGCCAACCGCCAGCTTTATGTCATCAATCACGTCATAGCCGAAATTCATCATGTTGGCAATGGCGGACACTCCCAGTCGTGCCACAGAGACGAATTCGGGCTTCGCCGGGATTCGCAGCTCAACCACAGAACATGTTTGGGTTTCCATATCCCGTCCCCTTCATCCCCGCGCTTCTCGCGGCGTCCTCATGCAGCTTGCTCCACCGAGTCGTGAATCCGAAAGACGCTGTCCAGCCGCGTGATTTCGAACAGCCGCTTTATGTGAGGGGGAAGAGCCGCGAGTTCCACTTCCCCGTTTCGCTCTCGAAGTTTCTTATACGCTCCCACAAGCGCCCCAAGCCCCGTGCTGTCCAAGAATTGCACACCTGACATGTCTATGATGATGCGCCCGTATCCACCTTCTATGAGCTCGGCCAGCGCAGCCTTCATCTTCTGCGTTGTGGACACGTCAACCTCTCCCGATATGAAGACGACGGCTTTCCCCTCGTCATCAGTGCGGGTGGTTATGTTTATGTCCATGTGGGCTCCCTCCGGTCAGTGCTCCTCGCGCAGGCGCGCTTCAATCTCTTCTCTGGCGCGAGCGATCTCCTCGCGTGCCGCCTCTACTGCGGTGAGAAGCCGGCTCCGCTTCTCCTCGACAAGCTGCGAGGCTGACTGCTTTACCCGCTCGTACACTTGCTCGAAGCGGTCGCCGAGCGCCTCGAGCGAACTCTGAATCTGAACCCTCAGCTCATCTCCAGGTTTTGGAGCGAGAAGGAGTGCGGCGACCACAGACGCCGCCGCCCCCACGGCCAGTCCAAGATAGAAGCTTCCGCTCGCCTCGAGGATTCGGTGTCTTCCCAAGCCCAAACCCCTGTAGGAGTTTATACCCGCTTATACGCGCGTCCTGCGCCTATTCCTCCATCTCTGCTCGCTTATTTTACCTCCACGTGCTCGATTTGTCAGGATGCCGCGCTCGCCCTGCTGCGCTCGCCTGACCTCCTTCAAGCCGCCTGCGCCGTCAGCGGCCGCGCAGAAGAGGACGAGCTGGAAACTGCGGCGAAACCTGAAACAGGGAAGGGCGACCAAGAAGCATGCGGAAAGGTGCGCTGGAGGAGCGCGAGGGGGAGAGCAGCAATTATTGAGGGTCGCATAATTGGGTGACTCGGTCTGTTGTCATTGCGAGGCCGGTGGCCGTGGCAATCCCAGGCCTGGAGCCAGACTTGTCCGCCGGCTGGCCGACTCGCAATGACGGCTGTCACCCTATCTTGCGAAACCCAACGGAAACCGCCTGCGGTGAAACGATTCGCGCTGAATTGAGCGGCAGTCAAGCGAGGTGTGGCGAACAGATGGAAGTGCGTTCTTTGTTTGCAGGGGGGCCGGATGTATGCGCGGTAGGCTTTGGGGCAATAAAGCTGCCCGAAGTTGACTTCCAGACGGCGAGTCGGGCGCTCAACAGAGCCCTTGACCTCGGCGTCAATTTTGTTGACACAGCGCGCGGTTACGGAGACAGCGAAGCGAAGATAGGCCGCGCTCTTGAGAAGCGCCGGGGCGAATATGCGCTGGCGACAAAGACAGTTGCGCGCGATGCTCAGGGCCTTATGAGAGAACTTGAAACCAGCCTGCGGGAGCTTCGCACCGATTGCATTGACCTGTATCAGCTTCACAGCGTTTCCGACCAGGATACATGGCAGATGGTGACCGCGCCCGGCGGAGCTGTGGAGGCGGCTGTAAAGGCGCGCGAGGCGGGAAAGATTCGCTACATTGGCGCCAGCAGCCACCGGGCGCTCGATGTGATGCAGCAGATTATAGAGTCGGGCCAGTTCAGCACAATAATGGTGGCGTACGACCCTTTGGACCAGGAAAATGTCGCCGATAGGATTCTGCCCCTGGCGCAAGGCAGAGGCGTGGGAGTCATAGTCATGAAGCCGCTGTGCGGGGGCACGCTGAACTCCTATCCGGATGACGCGGGAATCGAACCCCGTCCTGCAGACCCGATCGTCTCAGGTTCTCTGCGCTACATACTTTCAAATCCGGCGGTGAGCGTCGTGATACCTGGCATGAAAGCGGAATGGCAGGTGGAGCAGAATGTCAGGGTGGCCCGCGAATTCGCGCCCATGACGGCAGAGGAGAAGCACGCACTTCTCAAGAATATCGGCAGTCTCAGGAAGGAATTTCGCTACGGCCAGGTTTGCCTGAGGTGCGGATACTGCCAGCCGTGCCCGCAGGGGATTGTAATCCCGCAGGTCTTCCGCGCGGCGGACATTCTGCGCCAATACCCCGAGAGCTTGAAGGCGATGGCGAGAGAGATATACGACCGACTCGAGGTGAAGCCAGAGGCTTGCCAGGAGTGCAGGAAGTGCGCAGAAAAGTGCCCGGCAGGTCTCGACATTCCAGCCCTCCTGCAAGAAGCTTCGGCTCTCTTTGCCGCCTCATTCCGCTGAAGCGCCGTTCGCTTGGGTTTGGGCTCGCATTTCCGTGGCGGCCCGCGTTGCCGCAGAGCCGCTGACGCGCATTATTCATCTATGAATGTTCGCGCGGATTCGCGGAGGAAGGCCCGGGTGCCAGGGCCGCCGCCGCCCTTGGCGCAGGGCTGCCTTTTCGCACAACAGAGCGACGGATGCTCTGCTTCTTTCTCGCCTCGCACAACATCGTAGGGCAATCCGCCGGCTGGCGGGCTCCCAGGACGAAGCCGCGCTTCGCCCCTACTCAGACGATGACAGACGCTGGGCACTGGGACGCAAATCGCAAATCTGCGCATGGGGAAATCCCGGCTCGCCTTACTTGTGTGCAGAACCATATTCCGCGCGTCTTCGCAGGCGAGCAGCAGCCAGCGCCCAGTTCGCTAGAGGACAGGGGGCGAGCGCTGTCAAACATGCAGTCGAGTGAGCGGCGCGGCAGACTCGCGATGAAGCGTTGCACGGTGAGTTTGCTTTGGGCCTGCATTGCCGTGGCAGTGGCCTGCTGGTCGAGCTGTCGTGTGGGCGGAGCCGCCGCCGATAGAGGAGAGGAGAAAATCATGGCCAGAGCCCATGAGAAGCTGTTTCCCGCAAACCTGCCCGCAAGCGAATGGGCGCAATTCAACGCATCGGGGTTTTCCAAGCCTGTCTGCGGCGTGATTTATCGGTTCGCGCAGCCGGCAACGAACGGCATGCCCCTGGGCGGAGTGGATACAGGGTGCCTGGACCTGGAGACCACCGGGCTGCTCGGCTACTGCACAATCTTCAATTCTCATGTGCCGAGGCGGGGCCCGCTGAACCTGCCTTTCCTGGGCCTCAGCGTGAACGGCCAGACCTGGGTGCTGTCAAACACGCAGACGAAGGCTTATGAAACGACAGACGGTCGTCAGCCGGTCGAGCCTGTCCTGCGCGATCTCAAGCCCGACGGCGTTCAAACAGCGAGCGGGATTCACTACTGGGGCCACTATCCGGTTGCTGATCTCGAGTATGAGACGGATGCGCCGCTGAGCGTTGGCTTGCGAGCATGGGCGCCGTTTCTTCCAGGCGATCTCGTCCGCTCAATGATTCCAGCGATTGTCTTCGAGGTGCGCCTGCGGAACCACAGCGGCAGGCGTCAGCGCGGAACAATTGCCGTCAGTTTCCCCGGGCCTACTCGGAATGAAGCGCAAGCTGACCGGTTGTCGAGGCAGCAGGTTTCCGGGCCTTTCAGCGGTGTGGCGGTAGGGAGCGAGAAGGCCAGCTACGCCCTGGGCGTGGTGGGCAGAGAGAAGCTGCGAACGGGCGGCGAGCTGGGCGCCGACGGGTCAGCCTGGGCGAACATTGCAGAGGCTTTGCCTGCGGCCGGGCCCGATCATGCAGGAGCCTCGGTCGCGGTGGATTTCTCCCTGGGGCCAGGCAAGACCAAGATCGTCAGGTTCGTGCTTGCATGGCACAGCCCCAACTGGAAAGGCGGCGGGCATCCATCGGCGACGGAAGGAAACACCTTCACTCACATGTATGCCCTGCGTTACGGGAGCGCCTTGCAAGCGGCTCAGCTACTTGCGAGAGAACACCGGGCCATGCTCAGGCGCGTGCTTGCCTGGCAGCAGGCAGTGTACACTCACGAGCGGCTGCCGGCGTGGCTTGGGGATTCGCTCGTGAACGTGCTGCATCTGATAACCGAGGACGGCATGTGGGCGGCGGCGAGACATCCGCTCGGCTGGGCTCGCCAGGAGGATGGGCTTTTCGGGATGAACGAGTGCCCGCGCGGGTGCCCGCAGATCGAGTGCATCCCTTGCAGTTTCTACGGAAACATTCCGCTCGTCTATTTCTTCCCCGAGCTGGCCTTGTCAACGCTTCGCGGATACAAGCACTACCAATACCCCGAGGGCGCGGCGCCCTGGATTTTCGGCGGGGTGACGGGGCAGACGCCTCCATGCGAATTCTCGATGCCGACGCGCGGCTACCAGACGACGCTGAATGGGCCTTGCTATGTGGATATGGTGAACCGGTACTTGCTTTGCCACGGCGAGAAGAACGAGGATTTCCTGACAGAGTTCTGGCCCTCCGTGAAGAGGAACACCGCATTCACCGTGAACCTGCGGCCCGAATACTCCGTTGGCGACGGCATCATAAGCATGCCGACGGGCAATGTTGGAACCGAGTGGTTCGAGGCCCCCGAGCCCGGCTGGTTTGGAATGGTGGCGCATGTCGGAGGTATTCATCTGGCTCAGCTCAGAATGGCGCGGCGTATGGCTGAAAAGGTGGGCGATGACGAATTCGCCAGGCAATGCGCGCGGTGGATTAAAGCCGGGATGAATTCGATGGAGGCGAAAATGTGGGCCGGCAGCTATTACCTGACCTACTGGGAACCGGAGACCGAAAAGAAGAGCGACCTGGTGTTTGGTTACCAGTTGGACGGGCATTGGATGGCGAAGTTCCACGGACTGCCGGGCGTTTTCAGGGCCGAACGGGTGAAGGCGACGCTTGAGACCGTCAGGCGCTGCAATGTGGCTCTGAGCAAATCCGCAGCGGTTAACTACGCGAATGCGGACGGAACGCCGGCGCAGGTGGCAGGCTACGGCACTTACAGCTACTTTCCGCCCGAGCCTTTGATGCTGGCCATGACATACATGTATGAGGGGCAGCGGGACTTTGGGATCGAGCTGGCCCGGCGCTGCTGGGAGAACATCGTGTGCAAATGGCGATACACCTGGGACATGCCGAATATCATGCGCGGCGACGCCGACACTGGGGAAAGGGTCTATGGCCACGATTACTATCAGGACATGATGCTTTGGGCGCTGCCGGCGGCTATCGAGAGCAAAGACCTGAGCGGCCCGCTGAGGCGCGGAGGCCTTGTGGCCCGCATCATTCGAGCAGCGCGGGGAAAGGGGGATGATGAAGGCGGGAGGATGTAGCCGCGGGCTTTATGCCCGCCATTCCGGGCCTCCGTGGATGCGAGCGCGCCCGTAAGGGGTGCGGCCCTTCGGCAGGCTCAGGGTCGCCCTGCCTGTCGGAGGGCCATCCCGACCACAGCGGAGGGGCGGCTACACATATGCGATTTCATGCTTCCGTGGATGCGCGCGCCCGTAAAGGGGTGCGGCTACATACATGCGAGCGCGTCTGTCGCGGGATGGCCTGTCCTGGCTCCCCGCTCAGAGGAGGCCCAGGAACCTGTCAACCTCCATCTCGGCGTGTTTGAGAATCCTCGCCAGGGTAGTTCGCTTAACCGGCCTATGCGCTGGCACCGTGAGCTTGAGAGTGCGGTCGGGTCTTCGTTTGTGAAGGCGGATGTGACTGCCCCGCTGACGCACTACCACCCAGCCACCCCTCTGAAGACCCCTTCGGCTCCGCTCAGGACAGGCGCGAACAATCTGCTCATAAGAGAGACTGGGGATCTTACTCAAAGGGCCAGCTCCACCACCCTGGCGCTCTCCCCCGCTGGAGCCTCGTCTTCGGTGGGCTCAAGGTAGAGCATTATGGCCTCGCGGATGTTCTGGAGCGCTTCCTCTTCGGTGTCGCCTTCGCTGATGCATCCGGGCAAAGAGGGAACATATGCTGTGAAACCGCCCTCATCGCTGGGCTCCAATACCACTCTCAGCTTCATGACTTTGCTCCCGTCGTTCGCGGCGATACCCCCCATGCCATCTCAGGCCACTATTCTATGTGTCGGCCAGAGCTTGCGCAACACCGCTCGCCCGATGTAGCCGCCCCGATCCATCGGGGCGAGCGCAGCCGCGCCTCCAATCGCACCCGTAAAGGGTGCGGCCCTTCGGCAGGCTCAGGGTCGCCCTGCCTGTCGGAGGGCCATCCCGACCACAGCGGAGGGGCGGCTACGTCTTGGGTTTGCCCTCGAGAACTCTGCGGACGTCGGGCTCTTCTTCGGGCCGGCACAACGCTATGACTGCGTCGTTCGGGGCTATTTGTGTGGTCATGCTGGGCTGGAGGATGTGCCCTTCTCGCAGTATCGCGGCGATGAGAGATTCGCCTGGCAGCGGCAGCTCTCTGAGGGCTTTGCCCACGGCAGGCGATCTGTCGGTTATCCTGGCCTCCACGATTTCGACATCGCCCTTGGCTACTGTTGCGAGCGGCACGACCTCGCCCGATTCGACCTCCTGCTCGATGAGGCTCTGAATGATGCGGGTCGAGTTTATGGTCTCCTCGACTCCAAGCAGATGAAATATTTCTTCATTCTTGGGGTTGTTGACGCGGCCCACCACTCTGGGGACGTTGAAATAGCGCCTGGCCATCTGGCAGATGACGAGGTTGTCTTCGTCGTGGCCCGTAACTGCGGCGACGACATCGGCTCTCTTGAAGCCAATTTCTCTCATCGTGCGCATCTCGCAGCCGTCGCCCCTGCGCACTATCTCTCCGAGCTCTTCCTGGATGCGCTCCGCCCTGGCGGCGTCCTTTTCCAGAAGGAGAACTTCATGGCCGCCCTTCAGAAGGGCCGATGTGAGGTGATAACCGACTTTTCCGCCTCCAACCACTATGACGAACATGGCTTGTCCCTCGAATTGCCCGGGATGAACTCCTAAGCACCGAATTCCTTGGCCAGGCCCTCGTATTCTTCTATGCTGCGCGAGGGCCTTCCCTCGAGAAGGTCCTGGATTATGCCGGCCCCGAGCGCCGTGCTGCAAAGAGTCTGGATTCCCAGTTCTCGATACGCGCGGGCCCTGATTGGGTCGTAGATTCTGGCGATGACCTTGGGGACGCCGAATTTCGTCTTTGCAATTTGCGCTGCCATTATGTTTCTGTTGTCGCCCTCGGTTACAGCGACAAAGGCATCCGCACGCTCTATTCCCGCCTCCTTGAGCACATCCACGTCCAGGCCCATGCCGCTTATGGTTTCGCCCTTGAAATCAGGAGGCAGCCGCCGGAAAGCGGAGCTCTCCCTGTCAATGACCGTTACCTCGTGGCCCTCGCGGCTCATGAGATGCGCGAGCGCGGAGCCAACACGACCGCAGCCAAGAACGACAACTCTCATGGTGTCTTCTCCGTCTCCTCGTGCGCCCATTTCGAAACCCACACTGTGCAGGGCGCTTGCTGGAGGACATATGTGGCAGTTCGGCCGAGGCTGGTTACGCCCAGCCTGCGCCGGATGTGCACGCCCATAAAAATCAGGTCTGCTCCAGAGTCGAGCGCCTGCTCTATGATAGCGGGGCCTGCCTCTCTGGCCTGAAGGATGACGGTCTCGAGCTCCGTCGGGGAGGCGAGTTCCTCCGCCCTGTCCAGGATTCGCTCGGCCTGCTCTGCTTCCTGGATGTCAGGAGCGTCAACGGGCAAGGACATGGGGACCTCTATGACATGGACGGCGGTCAGCTTGGCCTTGAAAAGCTGCGCGAGCCGGCAGGCGCCGAGGATAAGCTTCTCGTCGTCCGGGTCGCCCGAAAGGGGCACTAACACTTGGCGAAACGCCAGGCTCTTCGATTCCTCACCTCGCCTCATGCCGACCTCTTCCGGCCGTCCGCATCAGAGGCAAGCCGACCGCTCTGCGATAGACTGCGTACATGAACCACCCCACTGCCAGCCAAGCAAACCCAATGGTGCGGCCCCAGGGATGGGTAACCACAACCACGAGCCAGGTGCTGAAAGTTCCCAGCAGCCCTACTACTGCGGTGACGGGTATTTCCCTGTCGCGGATTTTGATGTTCAGCGGAATCTTGAAGGGCCTGGGAAGATCGGGCTGCCGGATTCTCATCGCGATGACAGACACATGAGCCAGACTGAAAGCGAGCATCGCGCCGAAACTGTAAAGATCAGCGAGAAGTTCGATATGCCCGGGCAGAATCAGAATGGCTGCGACGGCGCCGAAGAGAATTATGGGGCGATAAGGAGTTCGGTACCTGGGATGGACGCGGCTGAGAAAGGGAGGCAGTTGCTGATACAGTCCCATCGAGTAGGCCAGGCGCGAAACCCCGATAATTCCGGCGTTGGTGCCGATGAACAGAATTGTGGCGGCCAGTATTCCTATCCAAGGGCGGAAGAAATCGCGCAGCACTGGGACAGGCAGCTTCGCCGCAATACCCAGGACCGGGTCCCCGAGATAGCGAGTGGAAAGCTCTGTCGTCCAGCCGGCTTCCGCCGAATGGACGACAGGCATGGCGCTCAGGGCCGTTAGAGAAATGCCAGCGTAGATGACCAGCACGGCCACGAAGACCAGGCTTATGGCCCTGGGCACGCTGCGCTCGGGAGCTCTGGCCTCCTCCGCCATATTTGAGACTGTCTCTATGCCCGTGTAGGCGACCATGGCTATCGAGACACCATAAAGTAGCTGATGCCAGGTTGGGGCCTCACCCCATCGAACATTCGAGATGAGAGTCTGCCAGCTCAGCAGAAGCCAGAAGCCTGCACCCACGAGCACGGCCTGCGTGATGAGGTCAATAACGGCCAGGGAGACGTTCACGAGTCCGCTCTCGCGGATTCCGCGGACATTCAGCCACACAAGTATCGCCACGACGATTATGCCGCCTATAACATTTCCGGGCGGATGGAGCAGGGAAGGCCAGAACGCTCCGAGGTAGTGGGGAACGAACAAGGCCGAGATGGCTATGGTTATGATGTAATCGAGCATGAGGGCCCAACCCGCAAGGAAGCTCCAGCCCTCGTTGAGGCTCTTGCGGGCAAAGCTGGAGGAGCCTCCGGCCTCGGGAATAGCTGCCGTCGCCTCCGCATAGGAAAGAGCTGTGCAGGCGAAGAGCAGGCCGGCGAACATGAAGACAACTGGGGTTAGGCCAAGAGCGGACGCAGCAGTAACACCGAGGGCGTAATAGATTGAGGAGCCGACATTCCCATAGGCTGTGCTGAATAGGGCAGGCACTCCAACCGCGCGGGCGAGGCCCACCATCTTTCTGGGCCTGCGCAGCCTCAGAACCTTGGCTCCCGGGAAATGCCGCGGCAGCTCCTCGGGCGTATATACGGGCCTGTCTCTCGGTTGGGGTTCCACGGTCCGCTCAGCCTTGAAGCTCGTAATTCTACTCGCCTGAGTGCGCGGCGGCAAGAGAGAAGGCGGAGTGCTGGCAGGTGCGAGCTATCAGGCCAGGGGTGCTGCGGAGAGGTGCGGGCTGAGCGCGTGGGCGGCTTGGAGAAGGCAGGAGGCTCATTGGCAAGCTGGCCGAGATCCATTTGCTCGGACTGCTTTGGGGTCGGCTCCTATGGTCGTGCTGAGGCCCGGCAGATTAGCGAGCCGGTCGGAAGAGGATGACTGCGCAGGCAGCTCGACGCAGCAGGGGTTCTATGCCGGAGCCGAAGCTCCTGTCGGAGAGAAGCTGGTCTATGCTGGGCGCAAGCAGCGCAATGAGGTCAGCTCCGCGCGACCTGGCCTCGGCCACGACAGCCGCGCCCAACTCTCGAGCATACCTGACGGCAGACGCGGCCCTCACGCCCCTCCTGTCTGCGAACCTCTCGGCCGTTGAAACGAGAGAGTCAACCTCGCTGTCGGCGCCCGGCTGCCATGTCGGAAGGGGCTGGGCGAATGGGACGAGCTTGACGTGAAGGATGGTGAGCTGACCCCGGTGAGCGCGGACGATGCGGCAAACCATATCCAAGAGGTCTTCCGACTCGGTAGTTCCATCATACACGGTAAGAATGTGATTGTAGGCCACGGGTCAGCTCACTCGCCCAAATGGTATCTGATGTTCGTAACAACGACGCCAGGCTCGAACATCAAGGCGAACTTCAGCAGCAGGCCGGACTGGTTGTGCAGCAATCTATGCCACCAGCCAGTGGTGACGAATTCGGGAACGACGACAGTCACCAGGTCCACGTGCTTCTCGGAGCGGATGGTGCGGATATACTGGATGACCGGCTGAGTGAGAGAGCGCCAGGGCGACTTGAGAACGGTGAGCGGAATTCCCAGGTGCAGGCGAGCCCACTTCTCCTGGATCCTGAGAGTTTCGGCAGGGTCTATCTCGACGAAAACGGCTTCGCACTCGGGGGCGATGGCCTTCGCATAAAGCAGGGCTGGAACAACGCCGCGATGCACTCCGGGCACGAGCACCAGGACCGCATGGCGCACCGCTCGCGGCATCTGGTATCCCTCCATGCTCAGTGAAGAAGCGAGGCTGCGATAGTGCTGGTTGACCTTGCGAAACAGCATGATGAGCAGGGGGATGACCAGGAGCACGATCCAGGCGCCGTCAGTGAACTTCATTGATGCGACGACGACGAGAACGACGGCGGTAACGGTAGCCCCCAGGGCGTTGACGGCGGCGCTGAGGCGCCAGCGCGGGGTCTTGAGTTTTTGCCAGTGGCGAACCATCCCTGCCTGGGAGAGTGTGAACGACAAGAACACGCCCACGGCATAGAGAGGAATCAGGTGGTGAGTCACGCCGCCGAACACGAAGATGAGAATTGAGGAGCAGGCGCCGAGCAGAATAATGCCATTGGAGAACACGAGGCGGTCGCCCAGGTTGGCGAGCTGGCGCGGGGCAAGACCGTCGCGGGCCAGAATGGAACTCAGTCGGGGGAAGTCGGCAAAGCTCGTGTTGGCGGCCAATACGAGGATCATGGCAGTGGCCGCTTGCAGGACATAGTAGGGGAATCCGCCGCCGAAGATAGCGCGGCCCACCCTTGAGAGGACAGTCTCGCGCAAAGTCTCGTCGGGGACAATCTGGTAAAGGTGAGCGAACAGCGCGATGCCGAGGTTGAGGACGATGCAGATGCCCACCATCCAGAGGAGGGTGGCGGCCGCGTTGCGCGACTCTGGCGGACGGAAAGCGGGGATGCCGTTGCTGATTGCCTCGATTCCGGTCAGGGCCGCACAGCCTGAGGCGAAGGCGTGCAGCAGGAGGAAAAGCGTCAGGGGTTGGATCGCGCGCATTTCAGGCATCGGGCCTGCTGCTGCCGCAGCGGGCGACAGCGCCTGCCGCACTGTTCCCACAATCAGCATGAAGAGCACGCTGAATATGAACAGGTAGGTTGGCCCGGCGAACAGCGTGCCCGATTCCTTCGCCCCGCGCAGATTTACCACGGCAATAAAGGCTATAAGAAAAACACACAGTAGAACTCGATGCTCTGTCAGCGCCGGGAAAGCGGAGACGATGGCAGCCACCCCGGAGGCGATGCTGACAGCGACCGTCAAGACATAATCGGTGAGGAGTGCAGAGGCAGCGACAAGGCCCGGATAGAGTCCCAGGTTTTCGCGAGCGACGATGTATGATCCGCCGCCGGAGGGATAGGCCATGACTGTCTGTCGGTAGGAAATTGCCACGATGGTGAAGAGAACGGCTATGGCCAATGCCACGATTGGGGAGAGCGCAAGCGCCGCTGGCCCAGCCACCACGAGAACGAGCATTATCTCTTCAGTGGCGTATGCAGCGGAAGAAATGGCGTCCGCCGAAAAGACGGGCAGGGCGAGAAGCTTTGGCAGGCGCTGATGAATCGCCCTTGCCGTTGGCAACCGCTCGCCTATGATAAGCCTTCGCAGAGAGTGGGCGTTCAAGTCGCCGCTGCCTCTTGTTGACTTGCCTACATCCGGCCGCAGGGAAAGATTGTAGCCCCTGCGACAGGACGAATCAACGGCTCAGAACTGCTGTTTGCAGCAGCAGGTCGGGCCAGACACTTGCGCATATCGAGCCGCCCTGGTCGTGCGGGCGCGGACTTGAATCCTTTGTGCCGATGGGAGTCTCTCGAATCGTTCCATATGAGAGCGCCACTTCATGGTCTGCGGGCGAGAGGAGCGCGGAGCGGAAGCCTCGAACTGTGGGGCGCTGCTCAAAGAACTCTGGCGGAGGCAGGACTGGCTTGAACATCCTTCTCATAATCAGCGACAGCCTGCGGGCTGATGCCTGCGGCTGCTACGGCGGGTTTGCCAAGACGCCCAATCTCGACCGACTTGCCAGCCAGGCGACCCGCTTTCCTCAATGTCATGCGGCGAGCTTTCCAACCGGGCCGATGCGGAAGGACCTGTACTCGGGGCGGTTCACTTTCACATATACGCCGTGGGCGGGGAAGCTGGATCGGGGCGAGGCCTTGCTTGCGGTGGAACTGAAGCGGCACGGCTATGCAACTGCTTTCGTGGGCGACACTCCGGGAGCGTGGGCGTTCGATGAAGGCTTCGATTATTTCGACCGCGTTGAAGCTCAGCGAGCCGACCCCGGCACGCCTCGTCATCCGCCGCTGCCAGCGCCGATGCGCAAGTTCCGCTGCCCGAAGAGCCGCGCGGAGCGAGCGGTCCGGCAAAGGGCGTCGTGGCGCGAGGAAGATACGCCGGTCGCGCAGACCATGCGGGCCGCCTGCCGCTGGCTCGAATCTCGCCCCGACTCCGTCGGGGCAAGATACGGGCGACGCGAGCCTTTCTTCCTCTGCGTTGACACATTCGACCCACACGAGCCATGGCTGGCGCCGAAGTATTATGTGGACTTGTATGATCCCAACTATCGGGGCCATGAGCTCATTGACCCTGCCTACGAGCCTTCAGGCTACGCATCTCCGCGCGAGATTGAGCACATGCGTTGGCTCTACGCGGCAGAGGTCACGCTGGTGGATCGGTGGGTCGGGTATCTTCTGGAAGGCCTGGAGCGGATGCGGCTTGCGGACTCCACCGCAGTCATATTCTGCAGCGACCACGGGTTCTACCACGGCGAGCACGGGCTCATCGGCAAAGTGCGGCTAAATCGGCGCGACCGCATCACGGGGCGCTACCCGCTTTATGCGACGATGACCCACATTCCGCTCATCGTTCGAGTTCCCGGATTGAGCGGGCCGCGCGCTCACGGCGCATTTTGCCAGCCGCCCGATATCATGCCTACAATGCTCGAGCTGGTGGGCGCGCCAATCCCGCGCACGGTGCAGGGGCGGTCGCTGCTTCCGCTGATGCGGGGCGAGAAGAAATTGCTGCGCGACGCGGCTGTGAGCAGTTGCACCTATATTCAGGACGACACGGTGCGATGCCCAACATCGCTGCGGAGTTCGCGCTACCTGTATGTGTATGGAGGCGACGAATGGCCGGGCGAGCTGTTTGACCTGCGGGCCGACCCGGAGGAGAGACAGAATATAATCGGCCGCGAGCGCGTGATCGGCGAGCGAATGCACGGGCGGCTGCTGCGCTTCCTCGAAAGCATTGAATGTCCGCCCGAGCGCATTGCCGGCCGGCGCGAATTCCTGCCGAAGCCGCGCCGAACCTTGCCGCGGCACAGAGTTATCTGACCGGCAGCCGGCCATTTGGCATGAGTTGACCTCGAGCCCCTGGCAGGCGCGGTGTAGGCACGCGTCGAACACAACAACCCGAGCTAAGGCGGCGCTGCATTGCAGCAGTTTGGCGGGAGCCAGCCCGGCTGGCACGGCAATGGCCTATCAGACCCTCTATAGAAAATATCGCCCGCGGACCTTCGAGGAAGTCCGCGGCCAGGAGCATGTCACTCGAACTCTTCGCAATGCCTTGAACAGCGGGAGATTGGCGCACGCTTACCTTTTCTGCGGCCCGAGGGGAACGGGCAAGACGACGCTGGCGCGTATAGTGGCCGCCGCCGTCAACTGCGAGAAGGGCGCCTCGGCTGATCCGTGTCTCGAGTGCGAGGCGTGCGTGAGCGTGCGGCAGGGAATAGCTCTGGATGTCGTCGAGATAGATGCGGCGAGCCATCGCGGAATTGACGACATAAGGGGGAAGAGAGAAAAGGAGACGCTGGGGCTTCGGGATGTTGTGAAGTTTGCGCCGGCAAGACTTCGCAAGAAGGTCTATATCATAGACGAGGTGCACATGCTGACGACCGAGGCCTTCAACGCGCTCTTGAAAATCTTGGAGGAGCCCCCGGCCCATATTCTGTTCGAGATGGCCACGACAGAGCCACATCGGCTGCCGCCCACAATTCTGTCGCGCTGCCAGCGGTTTGACCTGCGCCGCCTTTCGGAGGATGAAGTCGAGGGGATGCTTAGGGCCGTGGCGCAGGCCGAGAAAATCCAGGTGCAGAGCGAAGCCTTGAGCCTGCTGGCCCGGCTCGCTGACGGCTCGATGCGGGATGCTCTGGGCTTGCTGGAGCAGGCGTGGGCTTATGGGGAAGAGGCGATAAGCGCAGAGCAGGTTCTGGCTCTCGTGGGCGCGCCGGATTTCGAGGCCGTATTCAACCTCGCCCAGGCTGTCGCCGACGGTTCACCTGAAGGCGCGCTCAAGGTGGTCTCGGATGCCTGCGACCAGGGGAAAGACCTGAGGCAGTTCACCTCTGCATTCCTGGAGCATCTCAGGGACCTTCTTGTCTTGCAGGTGGATGCGCGGTCGAGGCCTGCCGTGAGCGAGGAGGCTCTGAAGCGGCTCCGCTCTCAAGCAAAATTCCTCTCGCGCGAGCAGCTTCTCGATGCGATCGAGAAGGTGGCCCAGACGGAACGGGAGCTGCGCTTCAGCGCAAGGCCGAGGCTCGCGCTTGAGATCATGGCCTTGCAGCTTTGCGTCGAAAGAATGACCAAGCCCGAAGGCCTGCCGTCCCGGGCGGCAGGCCCAGGTAAAGCGGAGGCGCCAGCGCCTCGGAGGAGGGAGGCGCCCGCAGCGGTGCAGCAGAAAGCGCCGTCCGGGGAAGTCCCCGAGAAAGTGCCATACGATCTGGCCAGCATCAAGGAGGCGTGGTCGCGCCTTGTGGAGTCGTGGACTCCAGGGCTCAAGCAGAGGAAGCAGATAACTGTGCAGGCCTGCCTGAAGGACGCCGTGCCTGTCGAGGTGGCAGAAGAGAAGGTCGTGATAGGTTTTCACTATGCCCCTCACATTGATTTGATGACGGCTGGTCAGAGATTGCAGGAAGTGGCGAGGCTGTTCGAGGAGGAATGGGGCAAGAAGGTGACGGTGGAGTATCGCCTTGTGAAAAAGGAGCGCGAAGCGCAGCCCGTGGAGGATGCGCTCAACGTATTCCCAGGCAGCGAGGTGGTGTAGGGCAGGCCGCGCAACGATGCAGGAAGATTTGTCGGGCCCTGCGCAGACAATTGCAGGGGAGCGGGCCTGACTTTGCCCGCCTGACTTCTGGCGGGCATCCGCCTTCGGAGGGCTGGCGGGCTCCCAGGGCGGAGCCTCCCTCCGCCCCTACAATAGGCTGTGAGTGAAGAAGTTATTTTCCCCTCCCTTGATGGGAGGGGCGAGGGGAGGGTGGCGTGCCGTAGGCCCAATATCACCCCTACCTGCTCCTCCCCCATCAAGGGGGAGGCGATGAAGAGGCGCAGACCCATCGCATAGGTTGCAGAATAGACCGGGGACGCTGAGGAGTCTTGCCGATGCCTTACCAGATGCCGCTGCTGGAAACCTTAATAGAGGAGCTTGAGAAGCTGCCGGGGATCGGGCCGAAATCGGGCCAACGGCTGGCGCTTCATATACTGCGGCGCCCGCTTGAAGAGGTGCAGGCCCTTGCGAAGGCCATGCTGGATGTGAAGCAGAAGGTGCGCACATGCTCGATCTGCTTCAACTACACGGACCATGAAATCTGCTCCATCTGCCGCGACGACAGGAGAAACCGCAAGCGGATATGCGTCGTGGCCGACGCGCGAGACCTGATGGCTATCGAAAGTTCTCAGGAGCACAAGGGAGTGTATCACGTCCTGCAAGGTCTGCTTTCTCCAATGGAGGATGTGGGGCCAGAATCGCTCACGATAAAGGAGCTTCAGGAGCGGATTCGGAGAGAGCAGACAGAAGAGATAATTCTGGCCACAAACCCGAGCCCGGAGGGAGACGCCACCGCTCTCTATCTTGCTGGCCTGCTGAAGCCGATGGGCGTTAAGGTCACGCGGATTGCGCTTGGTTTGCCCGTGGGAGGCGACCTGGACTACGCAGACCAGCTCACAATAGCCCGCGCTATCTCAGGTCGCACGGAGATGTAGTTCCTGGGCAGGAGGCGAGCTCCTGCCCTACGGGTCATACGGGGGCAAAGTTCTGGGCAGGAGGCAAGCTCCCGCCCTACGGGTCATACGGGGCAAAGTTCTGGGCAGGAGGCAAGCCTGCCCTACGGGCCTCCTGCGACGCTCCGGAGCTTGTCGCTGATTGATCTGGCGGCGAGCCTGAATTCTTCGAGAAGGTGGGGGGCTCTTGGCGTTTCGGCTGAGGCGCGCAGGACTCTGCTCTGGTCGCGCTCGCCGAAAGAGAAGGTGATTGCAAGGCAATCAAGCTCGAACGACGGCGCAAGGTGGTCGGCCCATTCCACGGCGCATATGCCGGGCCTCTCAAAATATGTTTCGAGGCCAATTCCAAGGGTCTGCTCGGGCGTCAGGCGGTAGAGGTCAATGTGGTAGAAGGGGACCGGGCCGGTGAGACTTCGCGCGCCGCGCGGCTTCCTGCGCCCAAAGACGCGATGTTCGTGCACTATGACGAATCCTGGGCTGCTGACAATTTCCTCGACGCCCAGTCCCTCGGCAAGTCCGCGGACAAAGACCGTCTTTCCAGCGCCCAAGGGGCCGGCCAGGCAGATTATGTCGCCCTTGCGCAGCAGCTTTCCCAGGGCAGCTCCAAGAGCAGCCGTCGCTTCAGGGGAATCGGTCTGGATAGTGAAAGAGGGCATTTGTCGTAATGAATTTCGTGTATGACCGGTATAAACGTGCGATGTGGGACCCCGATGCCTCGGGGTCAGCACAGCCGAGGGCGGCTGTGCCATATTCTCTATACATGGAACCTTATATGTATCACGTCGCCGTCGTGCACGATGTAGTCGCGGCCCTCAATGCGAACCAGGCCCTGCCTGAGAGCTTCTTCCCAGGAGCCGAGGCGGTCGAGCGCTGCGAAATCGGCGACCTCAGCTCTTATGAAGCCTTCAGCCAGGTCGGTGTGAACCTTGCCGGCAGCCTGATGAACGGTTGATCCCTCCACGATAGGCCATGCCCTTGCTTCCTTGCCTACCGCTGTGAAGAATGTTATCAGGTGCAGAAGCTCGTAGCTGGCCTTTATCACCCGCTCCAGACTTCCGGCCGACAGCCCAAGCCCCTCGATATATTCCTGTCGCTCCTGCTCGGGAAGGTCTGCGAGGTCGGCCTCGGTCTTGGCTGCGATTGCAAGCACCGGCGCCTGCCTGGCCTGGGCATAGTTCTCCAGCGAGACTGCGAGAGCGCGCGCCTGGTCGTCAGCCGGGTCTGGCATGTTGGCGATATAGAGCACCGGCTTCGCGGTCAGGAGCGCCAGCTCCTGGACAACCTGCATCTCGTCATCTGACAGAGACAGCGACCGAACTGGCCTGCCCGCGTTCAGAGGCTCGGCCAGCCTCCGCAAAGGCTCTTCTTCGGCGAGAGCCTCCTTGGCGCGCATCCTGATTTTGGGCGCAAGCCGCTCCAGCCGCCTCTGCACGGCGCCGAGGTCGGCAAGGGCGAGCTCGATGTCAACCGTTTCGGCGTCCCTGGCGGCGTCGAGGGTTCCTTCCACATGCGATACGCCCTCGGCGGGGAAGCAGCGCACCACATGCAGGAGGGCGTCGGCGTTGCGAACATGCGACAGAAACTGGTTGCCCAGCCCTTCGCCGCGGCTGGCGCCTCGCACGAGACCAGCAATATCCACGAAGGTGATGGCTGCCGGAATGGCTGTCTTCTGCCCGAATATCTCGGCCACGCGGTTCAGCCTCTGGTCAGGCAGGGGCGCCTGGGCTTTGTTCGGCTCTATTGTGCAGAACGGAAAATCAGAGACTCGTGCGTGAGCTCCCGCCAGCGCGTTCAGCAGCGTTGATTTGCCCACATTCGGCAGACCGATTATTCCGACCTCAAGCATCTGCTCACCAGCCCGAAGGGCATGCGGGCCCTGGGTATTCCCTCACGGCAGCGCGGCGCACTTCACGGAGCCTTTCGGAAAACTGGCGCACTCCGCCTGAACTTTGGCTCGACAAGCTTCCTCAAAGTCAGCGCGTTCTCGACAGCGTAGCCGTGCGCGTCGTTGTTGAAATATACATAGCAGTCGAGCCCCCTTCTGACATAACCCTTCACCACCGCCGCCCATTCAGCCAGCTCCTCGTCGGTATATTTCGAGGCGTAGAGCGACGTCCCCCCGTGCATGCGCAGGTAACAGTGGCGAGCGGTGACCACATCCACATCGGGAAAACCTGGCGATGAGGCGCGGCACATCGCTGCGTCATACTTGCGCAGCAGCTCGTAAGTTTCCTCGCAAAACCAGCTCTTATGGCGGAACTCGAAGGCGGTCCTCGCCCCCGGCGGCAGCAGCGGAAGAAAGTTCGCCAGCCGCTTCGTATCTATCTCCCATTTGGGATGAAACTGGAAAAGCACAATGCCCAGCTTGCCCTCAAGCCGGCTCAGCCTCGACCAGAACTCCTCCCAGAGCGCTTCGACTCCTTCCAGCTTCTGCCAGTGAGTTATCCTTCGGCCGCATTTGACGGCGAAAAGAAAGCCGGGAGGCGTGCGCTCTCGCCACGAATCGAACACCTGGGTTTTCGGCAGGCGGTAGAAGGTGGCATTTATCTCCACCGTGTCGAAGCTGCTGCAATAGTGGAGCAGCCATTCGCGCTGGCTCATGCCTTCTGGATAGAAGACTTTTTTCCAGTGGGCGTAAGTCCAGCCGCTGGTGCCGATGAGAACCTTGCCCGCCGGTCTGCCGGAGGCGGATGCGCCTCGGGCGCAAAGAGCTGCGGGCTTGCCCGCCAAAAGGCCGGCGGGCCGGCCCGTTGTTTTGCGCCCCGACAGGTCGGGGTTGCGCCGGGCGAAGGCCCGTCGCGCGCCTGTGCTCACCGAGCCAGCCACAGCAGCATCTCGCTGGGCCCGCCAGCGCTACCGTGCCAAACCTACCCGCTTTGCGCCAGGCACGGCACGAGCGCTGAGATAGGCACAGCCGATGACTATTTTCTCCTCTGGCCGGCCAACAGCCTGTCGCCCAGCAGGTCGAGGAAAATCTCTGTTCGTCTGAGCCAGCTCATGGAAGGTTCGAAACGACCGTCAGGGCCCTGGCAAGGATGAGCCCCAATAGCTTCCATTCGCGCCAGCCAGCGAGCCACATTCGCAGCTTCCTTCCCGAGCCGCCGCCCCACGACGAGCGCCCGCATCGTTCTGGCGCACTGCTCCAGCCGCCGGGCCAGCGATTGCAGAGCGCCTCTCGACAGGGGTTCGCAACCTTCGGGCGCGGCTCGCACAGGGCGTCTTCGGCCAAGATGAGCGCGGATTTCCCGTTCCGCCCACCGCAGCCCTCGTCCCCTCTCGCGGACCTGCCTTATCAGCATGGCCCGACACAACCCCTCTGCATCATAGAGCAGCGCTCCATTCCCTTCCGAATCGTGGTCGCCGTTCTTCTTCTCCCCGCTGGCAGGCACAAGCCCACTCTCAGTCCAGTATGCCAGCTTGCGGCGCGTGACGCCGACAAAAGCCGCTGCCCTGCCAGTTGTGAAAGTGAGCCTGTCCAGAAATGCCAGGGGATCAGACCGAAGCGCACGAAGCTGATCGGCAGGTCGCCGTACTGCCCGCCTCCCCATTGCAGCACCTCCGCTACATGTCTCGAGACGGGCTTACGCGACCCGCCGGCGCCCAAGCCATCGTGGGCCGACGCTTCTCTGTGTTTATGAGTTTACTCCTAATCTCCTCGCGCGTCAAGCCGCCGGCCGCCGGCGAATGCCAGCGCGCTGGCAGGATTTTCGCAGTGATTGAGCAATTGCAAACCGGTGAGGCGCAGCGGCGACCGGCCAGCCGCCGGTGTCCTGCGATTGCAGGAGCGTTCGGTCGTCATTTCTCGTGCAGTGCTGAAACATGGAGATTGCCTCCGCGCCAAGGGCCAGAGTCTGCCGGCCCTGCATCCGGCAGGCGCCGCCGCGACGCGCTGTATTCTGTCAACCATCCTATGCGCGGGTGAGCGCTGACAGGCCACGGGAGGATCAAGATGGAGAGAATCAGCTACAAGGGATGGACGAACTGCTACCGCCTGTCCAATGGCATTGTGGATCTCATTGTGACTGGCGACGTGGGGCCGCGCATCATACGCTTCGGGTTCATAAATGGCGAGCCTGCCCGGCCAGGGAATGAATTCCGCGAGTATCCAGACCAGGTTGGAAAGATTGGCGGCCAGGAATGGAGAATCTACGGCGGCCACCGACTCTGGCATTCACCAGAGGATAAGGTGCGAACTTACTTCCCGGACAATTTCCCCGTTCGCGTGGAAGAGACGCCGCTCGGCCTGCGAGTGATTCAGGACGCTGAAACCACCACGGGCATCGAGAAGCAGATGGAGATCTCGCTGTCCCCTGCCGAGCCGCACGTTGAAGTTCTGCACCGGCTGAGAAATAGAGGGCAGTGGCCGGTCGAGCTGGCCGCGTGGTGCCTGACTGTCATGAATAAATCGGGCATGGCGATTGTTCCGCAGTCAACGCGCGCACATCCCGACCTTCTTCTGCCCAACCGGATCCTGGTGCTGTGGCCATATACAGACATGACCGATCCCAGAGTCAGGTGGGGGGAGAAATACATAACGCTTCGCCAGGACCCTGGGGCAAAGACGAAATTCAAACTTGGCATAAGCGCCAACGACGAATGGGCTGCCTACGCTCGCGGCGGAAATCTATTCGTGAAACGCTTCCGCTACAAGAATGGAGCGACCTACCCCGACTGGGGCTGCTCCGTGGAAGTGTTCGCGGACTGGGACATGCTTGAGCTCGAGACGGTCGGTCCTCTCGTGAAGCTTGAGCCGGGCCAGGCCCTGGAGCACTCAGAGGCCTGGTTCCTATTCAAAGGGGTGCAAGTCGAGGACACTGACGACTCGATAGATAAGGCCGTCAAGCTGAAGGCCCTGTCGGTTGCGCTGCCGTAGCCCGTATTGTTCGCGAGAGCGGAAGGAAACCCGTCTCGAACATTATTCATGAGGGATTCTGTCACGATACGGGTGGCGCAGCAGCGACCAGATAGCTCCTCCCCACCCGCCAGCCGGCGGACGAACAATCTCGCACGTGCCGATGAGCGGTTCTGTCAAGCGCCCTTAGCCCCGAGGCGGGCGACGGTGCGCCCGCCCTACAGGCCGCTTGCGAGCCCGGCTGCGCAAGACTGCGTTGCGTGTCTGCCTACAGGTACCCCATCGCCTCCAGTTGCGCGTCGAAGTCGGGCGGGAGATCGGTGGGAGGCATACGGACATCGCGCGCGGCGAAGCGAAGCATGTTGCGCAGAAGCCGCTCGGCGGCCGGGTGTTTGCCGAGGTTTTCGCGAATGCGAAGCGTGTTCAGTATGAAGCGGCCAGCGCCAAGCTCGTAAACGGCCACGAGCAGCCCGGAGGAATAGCCCTGGGCCGCGTTGATGGCCCCAGCCACCGCCTCACTCGGCGGACCCTGACCGGACCAAACCTTGTCAGGGATGATCTCGCGGTAGAAGGCGTAATCCATCATGCGGCCGCTGGGGAGTCCATCAAAGATCGGATGTCTCTTCGCCCACTCGTCTTTCAGGTAGAGCCACGACCTCATCTGGGCCAGGCTGCCTTTGTTGGCAAGAGGAAGCCAGCCGGTTTGGTCATCGCCCTTCCTGAAGACTTCGGGCGAGAGGAAGATTGCGGTTGAGCCGGCGGCAATCCGGCGCGCGAGTTCGCGGAACGCCTCTGCGCCACCTGGGGCAGCCGGGTTCTTGGATGCCAGGATCACTTCGCGGTTAGCCGATGTGCGGGAATCGAAGGGCGCGGCGCGAATCGCCTGATCTGTGAGCCACTCGCGCAACTCGGCGTCTTCGCCCCAAAGGACGGCCTCGATCTCGACGGCTGGCATGTCGGCCGGGTCGGCGACATAGAACTCCGCCTCTCCGCCCGCTGCTGCGGCGCCGCGCTCGAAGCTCGCAGCGAACCTGTACTTGCCCGACGGGCCGTCAATGACCATGCTTTCCGCGAAGACCGGCAGAGCAAAAGGAGGCTCCTCGCCGGCGCCGCGCGGTGGAATCGTGAGGTTGAGTGCGCGGTCGAAAACCGGCGCGGCATCAGGCCCGAAAACCTCCAGGCACACGGGGTAATCGCCCGGCGCCAGCAAGTCTTCATTGGCCAGCACCGCCTCCAGCAGCACTGGCGAGCCGCGATAGACATTGACCGGCTCGGCAAATAGACACCAGCGAAGCGGCGCGAGGCCATCGCTGAGCGCATCAACCGTCCCGGGCTTGAATTCGCGGAAGGTCGTCGTCAGACCCTCGCCGGTCAGCCCCTGGTCAACAGTGCCGGTCAGGCTGTAGCCAACGAGATTGGGATTCGCGCGTATCGCGTTGAGGCCGAGGAGGCGCTGGCCGGCCATCTTGCGCAGGCTCCGCGCAAAATAGTCCTGCGGCCGGCCGAAAGCCTCTGCCATGTTCCATCGCTGCCAGTCGGCCAGAAACAGATCGAGCTTCTCGCGATAGAACTGCGCGTCCTCGGCCGACTCTGCGCCGAGCCGCTCGTAATGCCTCACCGTCCGCCACAGGTCAACCGCGCTGCCGATGCCATACTCGGAAAGAAAGACATGCTTGGCGCCGCGGCCCAGGGTGCGCAGGAACTCTATCGTCTCAGGTGTGTGTGGAACTCTCGGATAGGCGTGGGCGTCTCCAACTCGCGCGCAGTAGCCGCCGACTGAAGACATCTGCGTGCCAGGAGCCTGCGGCGCCTCGTCGCCCAGCAATTGTTCCCAGACCGCCGAACCCGGATTGCTCAGCGAACCGATGCCGAGCTGGCCATCCCAGCGGCCGCTGTTGAGCATCACCACGCGGGTATCGTCGAGGGAGCGAACGAGAGGCAGCGCGCTCGCAGCGCGGCGGAATACCGGGCCATCCTCGGTTTCGTTCAGCAGCCCCCAGATCACGATGCTCGCATGGTTGCGGTCGCGTCGGATCATCTCTGCCAGCGAGCGGTCGAATCGCTCCGCCATGCTCGGCGAATCGGCGAGCAGCCAGGCGGCGTAAGATTCTTCATATACCATCAGCCCGATCTCGTCGCAGAGGTCAAGTTGATACCGTGCCGCCATCCCCGCGATGAATCGGATCATGTTGAAGCCCATCGCCTTGACATTGAGCAGGTCGCGCCGCAGCAGGTCGGGATCATGGGGAAGCTGAAGGCCGATGGGGCAGTTGTTGCCGGTGTGCGAGCCGCGCAGGAAGATGCGCCGGCCATTGAGACGGAAGTAGCCGTCCTGAAACCTGAAATCGCGGAAGCCGCAGCGCACCGAGCGCTCATCAAAGGAACTGGACCGCTCCTGCCACGCCCGCGCGGTCGCGCGGTAAAGACAGGGGCTGTTCAGATCCCAGAGGCATGGATTCTCTACCCTGAGTTGGGCCTCGATGAGCGTGTCGCCAGACGGCAGTTCGCGCTTGAAGCGCGCGGCGGCGAGCGTCTCTCCGCTGGCCGCAGGCGCAAGAGCGAGTTCGATAACTGCGGGTGAAGATTCCGAGGTAGCATTGCGCAAGTTCGCCTGGATGCGGATGATCCCGCTTTTCGCGTCCGGCCTCGCGAAAAGGTCCTCCACGCGCAAGGACGGCGCGAGCAGGAGTTCAACTGAATCAACGATGCCGCCGTGATTGTATGACCACCCCGCATTGAAGGGGATGGCCTTGTTTCGATGCGGCGTCTCGCGCAGGACGATGCCGTCAATAGGTTCGTTGGTTGGGTTCAGAACGCGGACGGCCAGGCGATTGTTCTCCCCCGGCCGAATGTCACCTGTTACATCAAGCACAAACGGCGTTTCGCCGCCTTCGTGCCCGCCGACATGCGCGCCGTTGAGCCAGACATCCGCCTTGTAGTCAACTGCCCAGAAGCGCAGCAGGTATCGGCCTTGTCCGCCGGCTGGCGGGTGCGGATTCGCCGGCGCGGCGAAATCGCGCCAGTACCAGGCCGCGCCGTGGTAACCGGGGAAAGCATCCTGGATGATCCAGGGCACTCTGGCTGGTTTTGCATCTGTAGCGGGCCGGACATGCCATTTCTCCTCGCGTCCGACATTTCGCGGGTCAGTTGCGAGCAGCCATTCGCCGTCCAGCGGTACGACGATGGTTGACGCCACACCAACGCCTACAGTTGGTTCACTCATCAGGTTCGCCACCTCCAGGGCCGCGCGGCGCCCGCCACAAGTCAGGCGGGCTGCTTCCACAATATGCCGCCCGGACAGTGGGAAATAGTGCCCGCGCGGGCTGGGCCTGTCAACCGCTGGCCGAGCGGGGCTGTGACCGCAAAGTTCTGAACTGCGGGAGCTCGCTCCCGCCTTCACCCACCGGCGGCGGGTAAAAAGCGGCGGCGACTCGTGCTTCGCAGCGTAGTAGCCACGCTACTACGCAGAGTAGCAGCCGCCGCACTCCACACTCCACACTCTTGCACGGTGTCGTCAGCCTCATCGGGTCACACCGAAGAGAATCGGTCACACCCCCGAGTTGCTCTTGGAGGCAGGCGTCGCCTCCGCGCGCGCTCGGCGAGGTTGCCCACAGGGGCGGGAAAGTCATAGAATGTTCGGGGCGGGCAGAACCATGAGCGTGCGCAGGAGACTGGCTCTTTTTGGCCCCTTGCTTCTTCTGGCAGCGGGCGCAATCTGGCTCACCTTCCGGCGGCCCGTCTCAGACCAGGAACTTATCCACACTCTCATTGACCAGGTCGAGCAGGGCGTGGAGACAAAGAACCTGGGCAAGATCATGTCGGCTATATCGAAGGACTACTCGGATTCGCTGGGGCTTTCGAGGAGGCAGATTTTTCGCATGGCCCTCGATTTCGTCCGCTCGGAAGAACGATGCGATGTTCTGGTTGATTCCGTGTTCATAGAGGTTAACCCGCCGCGCGCTCACGCGAAGATGCACGTTCTCGTGACGCAGCTCTTGCCCGAGCCCATGCCCGGCGAGCCGCAAAGCCTATACGATGGGCCTGTTGAGATTGAGCTTCGTAAAGAGGGCAGCCACTGGCGGGTGGTCAG